>Ga0210017_1002357_pt1 | contig 16202 bp, 13 predicted proteins | sample CryGeyCG2014_020_FD_183966 | JGI IMG/M metagenome (GOLD analysis project Ga0210017, IMG submission 183966) | Groundwater microbial communities from aquifer - Crystal Geyser CG08_land_8/20/14_0.20 (SPAdes) (version 2) | ecosystem: Environmental > Aquatic > Deep subsurface > Groundwater | place... | reverse complement strand
TAACGCGACGTGTCTTGGAAAACTATGGACTTCATAAACGAATCTTTTTTTAAAAAAACTTAAAAACCAGCCGGAAAACTGGTCGCGGGTGTAAATTATGTCGGCATCGGCGCGCGATAAGCCGGATAGGGAAAACAGCGCGAAAGTTATTGACTCCACGAAGTTAGCGAAAGCTCCAAGGTATTTTGAAAGCGGAATGAGGTCAATAACGAAAGTTTTCCGAATTTTAAACGTTTCGCGGATATTATAATAACTAAACGGGTTTTCTTTTATAGAATTAAAACGCCGCGGCGCCAAAAGCTCTATTTCAATGCCGGCGTTTGAAAACGCTTCGCACATTTTCATAACCTGAAAACCATGCGCTTTGTTGGTAGGAATTCTTGAATTGGCAATATAAATTAAATTCACTGTTGATTATCTAATTTGTATACGAAATATCTGTTATTAGAAAACACCGGCGGATTATTTAGATGCAAATTTCTTTCAGACAAAATATAATTGATATCATATTCTCGCACAACATTTTTTAAATAATCAGGATTCTGATTTATTTTTGAGATTAAATCCAGTCTTTTTTGCCACTCCATGGCATAATCTCTATCAAAAAACGACTGCATGCCATCTATTCTTGAAAAAAATATATTTTTAAGACAACTTATGCGAAATTGCTCGCCACTACTGCTAAAAGGCGCCACAATAAACATAGCGCTGGTGGGAGTATTATTTTTTACCCAAGCACAAAGCCCATTGAAATTTTCATCGTTAAGATAAGCCGGTTTAATCGTAAATTTCGGCAAAAGAATTATTATGAAAATAATTAAGACAGTTAAAAATAAAATAAATGTCTTTTTACTTAAAAATTTATCCCATCCCCAAAATGCCACGGCCAAAATTATTGCGGCTGAAATACCGATAATCCAATAAAGATAATTTAAAGAACCGAATTTTTTCACAAAAATTAATAATCCTAAGAAAATGGCTAATAGTACTAAGAATAAGGCCCAGATATAATATTGAAATTTCTGTTTATAATGAAACATAGATCCTAAAATAAAATCTAAAATAAGGGGCGGTAAAAATAAATACATAAAATTCTCGCGCAAAATAAAAGCTGCGGTTAGTCCAAGTAGCAAAAAATTGTAAAACCAATCGCTCTGTTCTGAAAAATTTTTATTGATCCAGATTAACAAGATTAGTAAAACCACCAGACGCCACATTATTAAAGCACGCGCCAATTGCAATTCAATAATTAAATGGAGTTTCAAAATGTCTGCACCTACAAAAGCAACTAAAAATGCCAAAAGCGGAATAAAAAACAAAAGATAGATGTATTTTTTATTTTCTTTACTTAAATAATCTTTCAATTTAAATAACCCTAAAAAGAAAATTACTGCTGTCGCGAGTAATTGCAAATAAACCCCGCGGCCTGGCCAACTAGTTATAAATAATTCGGGATCCTGGGCGCGCATAATGGCTTCCCAGGCCCGATCAACATAGCTAAAAATATTCAGATGGTTTGCCGGCATATTAAATACTAAAAAGGCCAAAAATAATACGGGCAGTATTCCAAAAAATATTTTTTTACGGTTTGATTTATCTGAAAAAAATAAAAGTGCCGCGTAGAAAAATCCGAGAAAAGGAATTACAGTTAAAAAATGAAAAAATAAACTAAAACCGAGAGTTAATGCCGCAATAAAATATTGGTTCTTTAAAATGAAAGATAATGCCAGTAAAGCCAAAGGTAAACTGATAGTCCGCGGCACTAAGCGAATGTCAAAGGTTGAGGTTGTAGTGCCATAAACACTTAGCCCTGTGCTTGCCAGAAATGCGAAGATAAACGACAAAAAGCCACTACCGGTAAAATATAAACCGATTTCATAGAAAGAATATATCGCAATTAGCCGCGCTAAAAAATCAAGCACAAAAAGCGAAGTGAAAATGTTGGTCTTAAACAGGTTCATAAAACCCGCTATGAACTGATTGAAAAAAGAGAATCTCACCGCGCTTACACCGAGAACTAGATCACGTGTGAATAGAGAATGGTTCATGCTTGCATAAAGTACTGGGATCCAAGCTAAATGGTCTTCCGCAAAAACGCCATAACCGGGATAAACCGCCAACGAAAAAATCGTCAGGATCAGAATAATAATTAAAGTTTTAAGCCGATTTTTCATCGAATAAATTTAAAAATAGAGTTTCTAATTGTCTAATATTTTCATTTATTGAGAATTTTTGAGCAGTTTGCCGAGCACTTGAAGCAAGACGAATTCTTAGATCGGAATCCGCTGCCAATCTCGAAATTGCCCTTATTAAAGCTTCTGTATCCCCTTTAGACACCAAAATACCATTTTCATTATTTTTTATAAATTCCTTTAGACCGTCGATGTTGGAAGCAATTATCGGCAGGCCGGCGGCCATTGCTTCCAATGCCGATATGCCAAAACCTTCCCATAGAGAAGGCAAAACAAAAATATCGCTTGCGGCCAGTATTTCTTTGATATCATGACGAGGCCCGAGCAGTATTATTCTATCAGATAGATCCTGACCTATTTCGTCTTGAAGCATTTTAAAAGTCGCTTTTTCTTCTACCGGCCCTATTATTAAAAACTTGGCATGAGTAAACCTTGGAATAAGTTCTTTTGCAGCTCTAACTAAAAAAATAAAGCCCTTTTGCTCTGAGATGCGGCCAACCGATGCTACTACTAAGTTTTCTGCATCAATGCCAAGTTCTTTTCTTTTAGCGTCTTTGTCAAATTTTACTGGCGAAATATCAACGCCGTTATATATAACATCAAATTTATCCGACTCGATTCTTTCTTGCTTGATGGTAAATTCTTTTACGCTGTGCGATACGGTTATGATTTTATCGGTAAATTTGGCAAGTATCCTATCGGCAAGGATATAAATCGGTTTTTTACCTCTATAAATATTATGTTCAACACTTATGATTACCGGAATGCGTGCCATAATGGCAGCGGCACGAGCAACAAGATTGGCGAAAAATAAATGGGTGTAAACTATATCGAATCGCTGCCTGCGCATAAACTTGATCAATCTTAACCACGAACACCAATCATAAAATGATTGAAACTCAAACTGAGCGATCTTGCTTTCTGACAAGTCGATTAGTCCTCCAATCACATTTGCTGGTTTTGGCAACAGAGTGACCAAAAAAGGCTCGAAAATTTCTTTATCAATACCATTTATCTGATCAATAACAAGCCGTTCGGCGCCTCCTATGGAAAAGTTGCCTATGACAAACGCCACCTTAATTTTTTTATTTTGCGAGTTCATTAAAAACATGAAAAATTTTATCTATGAATGCACCTAAGCTGTAATTTTCCACCACGATATTCCTCAGTTTAAGCACTAATATTTCATTTTCCCAAAGCCGGCTATCTATTACCAATTTTAGTTTTGATGATAACTCGCTCTGACTGCTTTCGCTGAAAAATATCTCGTTTCTTAGGTTTTCCGGGAAAACCGGCTTAATATATCCGTTTGACGTGATGGGTATTGTGCCGCAGGCCATAGCTTCAAGAATCACTTTGTCAAAACCGCCGGGCGGTACCGCGTCAACCAAGATCTCGGCGCGCTCATAATATTTTGGCATCTCATCATAATTTACGGCGCCGGTAAATTCTACCTTATCTAAAACACCGAGTTCCGCGACTAATTTTTTTAAACTTTCTTGATATTTTTGATGATATCCCTGCACAACTCCGCCTATAATCTTTAAATTTAAATTATATCCGATTTTTATCAAATCAGCCACGCTTTTGATAACCAGGTCATGTCCTTTTGAGGGTGTAATTCTCCCCACCGATAAAATAGTAATTGTTTGAGAATTTGGAATTTGGAATTTGGAATTTGTTTGTAATTTGTAATTTGGAAGTTGGAATTTGTTGATATCAATTCCGTGCCCTATCACCAACCGTTTCCGACTTTTAGTACGCAAAGCACCTTCTTGTGATGTTAGTGATTTGTCAGAAAGCCAGACGGCCAGCCGCACCCAATTATTCATTGTCACACCGGCATACCACATAATGAGTTTATTCCTGAAAATTTTCGCCGGCAGCCAGGACAGAATCAAGTAGAGAGGAATCATATGCACAAAAACGACATCGGTTTTCGGCAAAATTTTTAAAAGATTTTTATAAAAATTGAAAAGCCGGCCCGCTTTCCCCATGCCTCGCTCTTTGCCCATGCTTAAAACTTTCATATTTTTTCGCGGCGATTCTGACTTTTTCTCAAGCGCTAATACATAAACATAGTCAAATCGTTCGGCTAATTTTTCCCACCAAATATTAAACGCGCCCAGATTCGCGTCGTTTAAATCGTACTTTTGCGTGATTATTAAAAGTTTCATATACGCCATGCGGTGATTAAGAGCGATCCGGCGAACTCTCTTAGAATCGGGATATGTTCAATTATAATTCCGAGATATTCAACAATTTTTATAAGCGGTTTTGGCGTGAGCGGATGTAAAAAGTCAAACGGCCTGATGCTTATTTCCGAAAATCCGGCATCTGTAATCAGTTTTGCAAGCCGCCAGCGTAAAAAAGCCGTTTCTTCCGGAGAATTATAAAGCGCTTTTCTAATAAAAGGAATATTTCTCTCAAGAGCAACCTGCGGATTCAGCATATTTGGCTCCGAGAAAACAATTGAACCGCCCGGTTTTAAAACACGCCTTATCTCTTTGAGCGCCATTATTACATTAACATGGTGTAAAATGGAAACGCCGACAACAGCGTCAAAGTTTTCATCCGAAAACGGCAAATTCTCTAAATCAGATTCCAAAAAACTGACCTTGGGACTTTTAATTTTATCGCGCGCTTGTGCAAGAAGATCGGGTGATATATCAATGGCAATGATGTCGGCGTCTGTTTTGGCTAATTTTTCAGTGTAAATTCCGGTGCCGCAACCCACTTCAAGAATTTTTTTCCCGGGCTTTACGGTCGCCATCGATATGAGATAATCAGCTCGGCGCTCGGCCCTGGATAGTCCCGCCGGCGTTCCCCAGCCCCAAATCATTTCAGCATTTGCCGCTATATTTTTACCATGTTCTACCTCCTGAATTTTATAATTTTCCATTTTAAAAAAATTTAAGTTTTCGCGTCGCGAAAAAAGTCATTTTTAGAAGCAGCCAGCCATGGCGCCACCGCGAAATATTCGTTTTGCCGTAAGTTCTGGCATAATAGCGCACCGGCAATTCTATTATTTTTAAATTAAGTTTAGTAGCGCCAAACAACAAATCAAAATCGCCAAACGGATCAAAATCGCCAAAATAAGCGCGTCCATTTTTTATGTCATCGTAGTCTTTTTTAAATAAAACTTTGGTACCGCAAAGCGTATCCTTTATCCTTTGATCCAAAAGCCACGAGAACGTTAAGCTGAAAAATTTATTTCCAATGACATTAAAAAATCGCATAGATTCTTCTTGAAGCGGATAAACTAATCGTGAACCGTTAATAAATTCGCCTTTGCCGCAAGCGATGGCTTCATAAAATTTTGTTAAATCCTCGGGCGCCACCGATAAATCGGCGTCTAAAATCATTAATATGTCGCCTGTTGCGTTTTCAAACCCCAATCGTATGGCATCTCCTTTGCCTATACCCTTTTGGATTAAAAACCTAATATTTTTATCGTTATTAAGCGGTAGTAATCTTTGTATTTCTTCATTAGTGCCGTCAGACGACCCGCCACCGATAAAAATAATCTCTGTCTGTTTGCCGAGCGCCGGAAATCTTTTAATCAGCGGCTCAATATTGCCTTTTTCGTTGCGCGCCGGCACAATAACGGAAACCGTATGATTTTCTATTTGTTTCGGAATCGGCCGGGCGACAATATAATTAACCAAGCATAACCGATTAAAGCCGGGTAATCGGGCAATGTACTTGTTTATAACCGTTGAAACTACGGGGATGTATCGCGGAAACAACAAAATGCCGCCCGTTTTAACAACTTCAAAATCAGCGAGATATAAAATGTTTTTTACATCATTTGGCGAAAGCCAATTATGAATCGCTTTGGGCATTTTAAGCCGCAGTTTTTCCGCGAGAGATATTACGGGATACCACAAGAAATTGTAATAGGTAATAATAATTCTGGTATTGGGTTCGCAAACCTTGTGCCATTTTACAAAGGCCTTTTTAATATCGTAGAGAAAACTGATTAAATCCGAAGCGATGATATAGTCAAATTTTTCTTCCAAACTCAATTCTTCGGCATCCATTTCATAAAATTTTAAAGCGGGATGTTTTTTTCTGGCAACCTCTATCATTTTGGGGCTAATATCAACGCCGATAGATTTTTTGGTTTGTAAACCCGCTAATAAATCACCCGTGCCGCAACCAATCTCTAAAACCCGCTTTTGAGGCGGGATTAGAAACGAAAACAAATTGGTTAAACTGTGATAATAATATCGGTTTTTTCTTATCCAATGCTCGCGCGATTCGGCTAATTCATCAAAATAATTTTTGACCTCGGTTTTTATATCGGGATTCATAAAAATAAAAAACGTATTAAACGCTTTCTTAAAATACCATGATTTTATAGGTCTTGGCAATTTCTTATTTCTTCTCGTTTTTTTCATTTGAATACCAATCGATGGTCTGTTTTAATCCTTCTTCAAAGTCGGTTTCAGCCCTGAAACCGAATTCGCGCCGCGCCCCATCAACATCAAGGCATCGCCTCGGCTGGCCGTCTGATTTTGAAGCACCCCATCTGATTTCACCTTTGAAATCCATCAGGCGACAAATCAATGTAACCAAACAGCAAATGGTAATCGTCTCGTTTCGGCGTGAAAATGTTATCAGGTGCGATTCCTCGTTTCTTTAATTTATTAACAACATATTTGCCCAAAAAACCGTGTCCGCCGGTAACGAGAATTTTTTTATCAGCCCAAAATCCCATTTTTATCCTCCATTCTAATATTTTAAAGTTCTATGTTAATATTGTTATATAAAAAATTTTCTTTTGTAAAGGGTAATTTAAAAATTCTATGAATAAAAATCCAAAAAATGTTACTGAACATTTTGAAAAAATGGCCGCAGAATACGATTATTGGAAAAACAAAAATTGGTATTACTATGAGGAATTAAAACGGATAGCGCGCGTATACGCGAATGGCGCAAAAAACGTTCTTGACGCTGGTTGTGGCACCGGAAACATCTTAAGATCCATTAATATCAAACGCGGAATTGGCATTGATGTTTCCCCCGCGATGATAAAAATAGCTCGGGAAAGAAATGCCGACCGTAAAAATATAGAGTTTTTTTCCTCAAATATCGCAAGTTTCCAGACACGAGAAAAATTCGATCTCATACTGTTAATGGACGTAATTGAACATCTGACCGACCCGAAAGCGGTTATTTTGTCGTTAAAAAATTTATCTAGCAATACAGGCCGGATTGTGATTACCATGGCAAATCCTCTTTGGGAGCCAATATTGATTTTGGGAGAAAAATTAGGCCTTAAAATGCCCGAGGGACCGCATTATCGCCTCCCTGGAGACCAATTAATAACAATGGCCAAAACATCGGGCTTACGCCTTGAAACGCGGGAGTGGTGTTTGATTTTCCCAAAGTATATCCCTTTTATTTCTTGGTTGGTTAATTATCTTGGCCGCCTGCCTTTGTTAAAACGGCTTTGCGTTATTGAGGTATTTGTCTTCAATCAGATTGCTCCGGTCGGTAAAATAAATTAAACTTCCGATAAAAAAATAGATAAACACCGGGACTGCGGGCAAAAAATACCTCAACGATTGGGTTGAATCCATAAAGGCGCCAAAAAATAAAAGATAAGACCAAAACCATGCCGCTGTTATAATAGCGCCTTTTTTATTTATATTTCCAAGACAATACCTGCCGAATATGAATATCAAAATAAAAAATGCCGCCAAAATCAAAAACAAGAAGAAATAATAATGTGGGGAAAAATTTTTAAAATTCAACCAAAAATTAGAAATATTAAACATAGATAAAATCGAATAAGGAACGCCCGCCTGCTTTGATATATATCCGTAAGTCCAAAGCGCGCCGAAAGCAAACATATTAAAAATTAGCTGCGGCGAGTAAACAATTGCGAAACATAAACCATAAGACAATGCCTTTTTATATTGCTTAAAATATAAAAAAGTGGCAAAAATTATTAAAATGAGCCAAATATTAGTCATTTTAAACAAAAGCGACGCGCCGCCCGAAAACCCTAAAAATATCAATTTTAAATACCCAACTGATGGCTGTTTAAATAATTCGTCGAACCATTTTAAAATCAGAAAAAAAGACAAATAAACAAAAAGGGCGGAAAGATAGTCGGACTGGATAATAATCCATAACTGATGATGAAAGGCCGGTATAGCGTTGCGATATCCTATTATTTTTCCAAATCCTAAAATTAGCCACGGATAAACAGCAAACAGGCCGGCGGAGATTGCCGCCCAAAAATGAGATTTAAAAAGATATATTGCGATAAGCGCCACCAAAATTAATGCGACTGGAAAAAGCATAAATTCCTGAAAAATAAAAATCGGCTTGGCGATATCAATCGGCTCCTTGGCATCATAAAAATAAATAAAAGGCGCTAAAAATAATCCATAACCGATATTAGATGGAGAAGAATTTATAATTTTGCCAGTAGCCAACCCCTTGCCAATATCAAAAAACTTCTGTTCATCGGGCATATAAGATTCATTAAAATGCGGCCGAAATCCACCAAGTTGCATATCGGTAAAGGGAACGTTGTTCATCATAAGAACTACAAGGATGACTCGCAATAAAATCAATCCGCTAATTGCCCAAATAAAAGTTTTCTTTGAAATATCAGGCATTTGTTATGAATTTATTTTTTATGTGGTAAAAACCAAAAACTTTCCCTAAAAAACCAATTCCTCTTTCCTTGCCCATGCTTAAAACTTCCATATTAGTTCTTATTGGCTCTGAACGCTTTTCCAGCGCTAAAACATAAATTTTTTCTACTTTTTCGGCTAACTTGTCCCACCAATCAATAAAAACTCCCAAATTGGAATCGTTAAAATCATATTTTTGAGTTATAATAAGCAATTTCATGCGAATTTTCTCTTTAAATAATCAAAAAAACGGACAACGCCAAAAACAGCAAATACAAAAATTAATCCATTTATCGGCGATTTGGTTCTTCCTCCGCCTATGGCCGTCGGACCGGTAATTAGAGCAAAATAAAAAATTATAACTGCCAGAAACAAAACTTCAGTCCGAATGTTCTTATAATTTTTATTCCACAGTAAATAAATAAGCGCTATCAAAAAAGAAGCGGAAACAACAATCCAAAGTATTTTACTGCCCCAATAAATCAAAAATCCGCCAAAATCCATATTATCCAACGTTTTTAATATTGACTTAAAATCAAATCTTAAAAATAGTTCAAATGGAATAAATGGAGCTTTAGCAGGAACGCCGAGTATGTCTATAAACAACGACTTGTATCCATTTGCAATGAAAAACGAAATTAGTGATTTAGCGTAAATATTGGCATAGGCAAGCTTGTGCTGTTTTATTCCGTCAATAGCCGTTTTGAATAAAATATCGGAACCCTCCGAAGTAAATATCTTGTCCGGCCCAACAAGTGCCAATGCTTTTGCTTGCACATCCGAAAGCGGACCGGCTTCACCTAAATACCTTAAGACGGCGCCATAATGATCAATAAAGAAAATATAACCCTGCAAGCTGGTAATCTGCCAGCTATTTACGACTATTTTATTGCGAATCAGCCAAGGACTTAAAACAAGAAAAAAAATAATAATAAAAACAAAGATCTTTTTTAAAACCAAACGCTGGCCAAAAATATGTTCTCTATATAAAATAAACAAAATGGCAAAAGGCCAGAAATAAAACATTACCGGTCGAATTAAAGTTGCCAACGCCAATAAAGCGCTTGAACTAAAAAGACAAGTTCCGCTGCCGGCTTTTAAATATCTGACAAAAAAATAAACCGCCAGCAATAAAACCGCAGTGAAAACGCCCTCGGTCAAAATTGAAACGCCTAAAAACAGACCCATCGGTTCTATGGCGGCTAAAATGCCCGCTACAAAAGCGATTCGTTCCTCAAAAACTTCTTTCGCGATTAAATAAACTAATGGCGCGGCAAATGCTGAAATAAGGGCCCCAAAAAATATTGCGGGGATAAAAGAATGAAAAATGAAATAAATCAGCGCCAAAAATAAAGGATATCCCGGAGTCCGAAAATTAGTGGGCTGAAAAGGACTGGAACCGCCAAAAGAGAGCGTGCCGTGCTCCACTAAATTTTTAGCCAGCAGCATATACCTGGGAGAATCGCCGCCTTGATAAAAATTAAAACCAAATCTTGTCAGAATAAAAACAGCGACTATAAGTTCTAAGACCAGCATTAAAAAATAAAGAAACCAAAATCTTTTTTTCCGAATCGCCATTACTTAGTATTTTTATTTATATTTTTTAATTCAAAATCCATCATTATATTTACCAGCTCGGCAAATTTTGTTTTTGGATGCCATTTTAAAATCTTCCGCGCCTTAGCGGCGTCACCGCAAAGAAGATTGACCTCGTTTGGCCGGTAGTAACGTTCGTCAATGTCAACATATTTTTGCCAATTTTTTATTCCGGCCCGTTTAAAGGCCGCTTCAACAAATTCTTTAATAGTGTGGGTTTCGCCGGTGGCAATCACAAAATCATCGGGCTTTTCCTGTTGAAGCATCAGCCACATTGCCTCAACATATTCCGGCGCGTAGCCCCAGTCGCGTTTGGAATTTAAATTCCCCAAATATAATTTATCCTGCAACCCCGCTTTTATTCGGACTACACCCTGAACAATTTTTTTGGTCACAAAATTTTCTCCCCGGCAGGGCGACTCGTGATTAAACAAAATTCCGCAGGAAATAAACAATCCGTAGGCATCGCGATAACGGCGGGCAGTTTCGTGAGCAAAAACTTTGGCGATTCCATACGGGCTTTGAGCGTTAAAAGGCGTTAATTCATTTTGCGGTGTTTCCTTTACATTGCCAAACATTTCCGAAGACGACGCCTGATAAAACTTGGCATTTGGCGCGTAGCGTCTCATCGCTTCAAGCATTCTTAAAGTCCCCAATCCGGTTACATCGGCCGTGTATTCCGGAACATCAAAACTAACCCGCACATGAGATTGGGCGCCCAGATTGTAAATCTCATCTGGTTCTGTTTTGGCAAAAATTCCGTTTATAGAACTGGAATCTGACAAATCGCCGTAATGTAAAAAAAGCCGCTCGTCTTTATGCGGATAATTTAAAAGATGTTTAATTCTCTCTATATTAAATGTGCTCGCGCGGCGCACCAAGCCGTGCACTATGTAATCTTTTTTCAACAAAAATTCGGCTAAATACGAGCCGTCCTGGCCGGTTATTCCCGTAATCAGCGCGGTTTTAATTTGATTTTTCATACCTATATTGTTAAATAAATATCAACTTTAGTCAATTAAAATCCAACCATTTGGGATTATGGATATTGGGCCTTTTTGCCGGATATTGAAAAGGAACTTTCTGCGCCACAACGGTTATGAAAGAAAAAGCGTCCCTTAAAATCGGATTAAATAACTTATTCAGAAATTTATTCTTTGGAATAAAAACATTTGACTCAATAATTTTAAAACCTGCCCGCTCAATCGTAAATTCAATTGTTTTTCGGGTAAAAGCGTTTAGATGCTGAACGGCTCCATATCCCAAAAATCCCAGAAAAAAATTATTTAATTTTAGAAAAAGCCAGTTTGAAGGAATGGTCGGAACTCTGATAAAAATCAATCCGTTTTCTTTTAAAGTTTTATGAAACTTTCGCAGTAATTGATGCGGCGCCGCCACATGCTCCAACACATTAGAACACCAAATCGCGTCAAATGACTCGGGATTTTCGCGCCATTCGTCTTCAAAATTATACTCGCTGACATCAAGCCCAATCGTGCGGGAAAATTTCACCGCTTCCGGCGAAATTTCAATGCCTTTTGAGCCCGGCCCGAAATGAATTAAAAATTCTCCCCAAGCCGAGCCCACGTCTAAAACTTTTTTCTTATCAATCTGATATTTGACGAGCGGCAAAGCCAATTTTAGAGGCAAAAATCTAAAATATTTTTCCCAGATTTTTTGGGTTTCTTCTTTTGACAATGGAGAGCGAGAAAAAATCCGTTCCTTTAAACCGGTTTCTTTCGAAAATATTTTTTTATAAATTTCTGCGATGTTCATAAATAAATAATCAAATATAATTTTCCGAAGCTTATGAAAGCGTTTTAGCATGGTTTCCCGCTAAGCGGGGATAAAACGCTTTCATCGGACAGCGAGGGAGCCGCTGGGCGACTGAGCGCGCGAGGAAAATTATATTTGGTTATTTTGTTTCATAAAATTTATAAATTCCCGATATAAATAAAATTATTAATGGCGGGATTGACGGAATAAAATAACGCAATTGGCTTTGGCTGGCGACAAAAAATATATAAAAACCGATATTTAACAAAACCCAAAATCCCAAAATTACGGCCGATTTTTTTTCTTTTTTAAAAATATTTAAAAAACCTAAAATTAAAATCGCGGCAATAATCGGCAGAATCCATATCAGAATCGGCAAATTAAGCCAAATTTTTTCAAAGAATATGTAGAAATTATTTAATGAAAGCCAGCCGCCGATAATTTTTGTCTCTAAGCCGTGCCCGCTCAATTCTTGGATGCGATAACCGTAAGTAAATGGCGAGCCAAAAAAATAAAAATTATAAATCCACTGCGGCAAATAAATCAAAAACGATGCTGCGCCGAAAGCAATGCTTTCCCGATATTTTTTAAGCCATATTAAAATAAGGAAAATCAGCGGCAGATATAAAATATTGGCGACTCTTGTAAGGGCGGCAAAACTAAGCAATGCGCCGGTTGCTACCGCCGAAAGAAAGTTTAATTTATTATCGTTATATTTTTTAATAAAAAGATAAAACCCGGCATAAAGCAAAACAGCGGACAAATAATCGGCGCCGATATTAATCCACATTTGATAATGAAAAGCCGGAATAGCTCTTGGAAAATCCGCCAGTTTTAATATTCCAAAAAGTATATAGGGATAAACGGTAAATAGCGCGGCGGCTCCAAGCGCCAGTTTCCTGTTTTTCAAAATTTCGAAACTTATCAAACCGACCAAAACTATGGCTAAACCAAAAAATAAAAATGCCTGAATTATGAAAACAATTTTAGCAATATCTTCCGGTCCCGCGGCGCCGGTTAAATAAACAATCGGCGCTAAAAATGAAGGGTAGCCGATATTGGCAACATTCGCGACTGGAGAAAATTTAGCGAATGACTGCGCCAACTGAAAATAGTGAATCTCATCCGGCCAATAGGAACCGCTGAAACTGGGCCGAAAGCCATTCATCTGCATATCAGTAAAAGGAATATTGTTCATCAACAAAAATACCAACACAAACCTTAAAACAATCAATCCAACAATCCCCCACCAAAAAGTTTTTTTAGTTAAATCACTCATTCGTTTTTATAACCAAAAATACCAATTATAAATTATTCGCTTGTTAAAACTTCTTGAAAATGTCATTATTTTAATAATATATGTCAAATGGATTTATTTCAATCATAAAAAAGAAATTTGTCATAAATCTGCCTTTTATACTCTTAATCCTGATTCTCGGAACTTATTTAACCGTTAAAGCCATTCCCGAAAACAGCTGGGATAGCTGGGGTTTCGGTTCGGCGCAGGCTTTGCTTTCCGCAAAACAATGGGTTGAAGGGGGAGTTTTTAAAAATTACTTCCTGTATTTGCCGCAAGGATACAGTAAAACGGTTCAGTATTTTGACGATCCGGAACTGCGCCAGCACGCCCACGGCATTATTGCCGGCGGCCTGATCGGTCAGCGGCTTTATTACACCCACTATCCGCCGGGTTTTCTTGTGCCAACTTTCTTAATGATGAAGGCCGGCGTGGAAAACCGGTTCTGGTTCAGGTTTTTGCAGATTCTCTTTTCTCTTGGCGGACTGGCTTTCTTGTACTGGTTTATAAAAATGGTTTACAACAAAACGGGGGCCTTTTGGGGAACCCTGTTTTTCGGGATATCAATTTTGTTTTGGGGTTATGCCGACACTCTTACCAACCAGCCAATTGACTTATTGCTAGGTCTGGCAATCGTCGTCTTAAGCGTTTGGACAGCGAAATCAAATTACCTGTCGGCGAAAACCAAAAAATATTTTGATTATTTAATTTGGATTTTATATTTCATTCTCGCCTTCAGTTCTTATGATTCCACTTTTTTTATTTTCGCGTGGCTTGTCGGAACTGATCTGATAATTAAAAAAGAATTCCGGTGGAAAAAATGGCTGGCGTGGGCGCTGGCGCCGATTTTGGCTTTCGGACTGCAGGCGCTTCAGAATGTTTGGTACCTCGGCTGGCATAGTGCGGTTCTGGATTTTTACGGGACGTTCAATATGAGAATCGTCGGTACCGAGCAGAATTTTTTAATTTCCCATATTCGGAGATTGATCGGGCCGTTTGACAATTTTTTCGGAGTTCAGCATGGATTGGGAATTTTAACGGTCAGCGCCTTATTTCTTTATATATGCCTTATTAAAACGTCCGAAACTGAAACAGCTTATAAGTATTTAATACTGGCCGGCATCGCGACGCTGGTCAATCTTGTTTTTTTCCCGACGAATTTCTTTTATCAGTCAAGAACCATTGCGGTTTTCGGCGGGCTCTTAATCGCTATGGCCGCTTTGGAAAGCGTAAAAATGTTAAAGCGGGAAAATCTCCCCAAATTAAAACTTCTATACATCGCGGCTTTGATTTTGATTTTCGTCCTTTTCGTAATTCAGGCTAAAAGAAGCAGCTATGTGTATCGAAAAGCAGACAACTCATTTAGCATTCCAGCTATGCAATATGACAAAAAAATCAAAAACCTGCTACCGGGAGACAAAGTTATTTTCCAGATGTTGAGCCTTGACCAGAAACCATCTGAAAACGGCGGGATTCCCAGAATCAGTCTCGGCGAAAAAACTTTCTTCCCCCTTTTTGGCAACCATGATAATATTCCCGGGGACGATCCTTATCCGGAGGTTAACACCGAAGATGAATATTACGTCGGCAGCCCGATTTTGGGTTTTGTCAGAATTTCCGATTTGGTACGGGATTTGGAATATTTAAAGAAGCGTTCGGAATTTCCTTTTAGCGCGATAATACTAAGCGACCATAAGGAAATACTGGATAAAATACGGGGACAATTGATGATTAAAAAAATTTCAAAGAATAATCTTAAAATCGTTGAACTGGAAAGTGACAAGTTTGCCCTTATAGTTCTTTCACAATACCTGCATCGCCGCAAGTTTGAATTGCTGCCACAGGCCCGGGTATATAAATTCTACCTTATGTTCGCCAGTCGGCACTTTTAAAGACATAAATAAATCTTTGTAAGTCAAAATTTCTACTGGCTTGCCATCAATATAAGCAAGCCAAGTCGGTAAATTCATTTCGCTAAACACTAAGGTATTTTCTTTAGCGCTTTTAACTTCTATTTTAATATATTGCGCGCTGTAGTTAATAATAGAAACCTTGCCTTCGTTATCTTTAATACCCTGTTTATTTACTAAATAAGCCCGTTCAACAAATTCCGGATTCTCATAAATGTAAATCGGAATTTTTCTTTCGGTTGCCGTGGTCTCAAAGACCTTTTTCCAAGTTTTTGGAAACTCAAAAGAGCTTAAAACATATTTAACATTCAAAAAACCTAATAGTTTTGAATTCGATTCCGAAGTGAAATATTCAACTTTTTCTGCCGAAGTACTAAATGACCCACTAATTTTCTCACTCGATGGGTAAAGAACGTCAAAACCTGCCCGTGCCAGTATCTGAAGCAAGGAACGCGGTATAAATGGATCTTCGCCGTCAATTTTTTCAATTCCATAATAAATATTGCTATTGCGATAAAAAGTTTTTAAGTAATAATCATCCATATCTTTTATGGTAAAAACTTCAAACTTTTGATACATATCGCCATGATCAAAACTGGCTACGCGGAATGGCAAATGGCTATTAGAATTATTAAGAATAAATTGCGCCGTATCAGGCACAGTTTCAATAAGGGTTCTTGGCGAAACTTTATAATTGAAGAAGACCAAAACAAGATTAGAAGCGATAATAATTACCGCTAAGGTTTTAAAACCGAAAAAAGAAATCCTGTCTTTA
>Ga0210017_1002355_pt1 | contig 16210 bp, 18 predicted proteins | sample CryGeyCG2014_020_FD_183966 | JGI IMG/M metagenome (GOLD analysis project Ga0210017, IMG submission 183966) | Groundwater microbial communities from aquifer - Crystal Geyser CG08_land_8/20/14_0.20 (SPAdes) (version 2) | ecosystem: Environmental > Aquatic > Deep subsurface > Groundwater | place... | reverse complement strand
AAATCCGGATTCAGAGAACCCATATACAACGCCATATACAACAGATGCAACCGCCCCTCTGTGGTGCCTTTCGACACTGTCGCATACGGACCCGAACTCCCTCCGCATATCACTGCTTCATCATCTGCATCGTGGATTATAAAATTTCCCATTACGTCTACGACAAAACTGTTTTCAGACCTGAATGAGAATGATTATATTTCGTTGAGTTTTTTCCAATACGACAGTGGCAATGCCTCGGGGTTGTATCTTCGCCAAATTGATTCGCGCAAATGGCATTTCAGTCCGACCTATACGCCGCTTATACCGACCATAGCTTCATCAACCCCGTAGTTAACGTAGTTAACAGAGTCTTGTCTTCGCAAGAACTTTGTTCTTGCGAAGACTTTAGTTATCTTCATTCAAAACAAACAAAAAATAAAATAAAAAAGAGGATTTTACTAAAGCCCAAAGCTAAAGCCCAAAATATAAATAAATCAATAAACCATTCGTAACTATCCTATTGGACGATCGTCCAATAGGATAGTAAACTCAGCAACCTATCTGTTCAGTAATCTATATATTATGCACAAAACTGAGTATGTGCTTCAAAATATTCATATTGATAATAGGGCGAGAAAATTGGTAAGCAAAGAATCAGACTTTCACTGATTGGCCAAATTTCTTTTGATAAGTTTCTGCCAAGGGCAGTTTAAAAAACACAGGTAATTTATTTATATGCTTTGATTTTAGTGTCAAAAACTGCCACCTATGTTCATTAAGGTTGAATATACAGCCATAATCCCATAAAGGCGGCACTAAAATAACGACGTGTTCAGAAATCCTTTGTAGTTCTTTAAAAAATTTCATAGGATCATCAACGTGTTCTAAAGTATGGGAGCATATTGTTTTTTTGAATTGTTTATTCTTAAAGGGCAGATTGTAAATATTTTTTATTAAAATAAATCTTGGAACATTTCTTTTAACAATATCTGCGTTCACGCCTTCGCAAATGGTATTGCCGCAACAAATGTTTAAATCGAATTTCTCACTTTTTAAATACTTATTTTTTATAAATTTGTAATCTATCCAATTCAAAAATTGCCCCATGCACACCAAACCAATACACAATAATACTAATGTAATCACTATGTTCATGTTGTTATACAGTTTCTTTGTAAACTTTTCTGGCGAGCCAACCAATTGAAACCGCCGTCTGCTTAAATGAAGCCGTAGTAGAATTTCGACAATCTCGCGTAGCGAGATAAAAAATAGACTACGGCATGACTATCGAGGAGAACAGGGTGTCGAAAATAATATCAAATAAATAAGAGAAACTTCATTAAGTCGAAATTTCACTACAGGGTATAGTGTAGGTGATTTGGAGAATTTCTGCAAGAAATTTTAGGTATGCGTTGTTAAGAAAAGTCATCTATTTTTTACGTAACCGGTCCGTTCTAGAAGATCATGAAATCCTCGAATTAGATTTGGCATGGCGTAGCATTCTTCCCCGGTTACCCATTTGTAACCAACATGTTCATCAAGTTTGTGTTTCACGTCAATTGGCTGCTTGAGTTTGAGGCGATACGTGGGAAATTCAAGATATAAATCTGGAAATCCAAAAACGTAGTCGCCCAAAAATTCCAATTCTTCTTTCACGGCATTGTATCCGGTTTCTTCTTTGATTTCACGCAAGATTGTCTGCTCGTCAATTTCATCAGCATCTACTTTTCCAGCAGGAAGCCCCCACGTATCGCCGTCGGGTCTGTCAGGATAACGGTGGAGTATCACAAATTTTCCATCGTACTCCATAAAGCAGCCAGTTGTTCTTATTTTTCGTTTAGCCATGCCAAATCATTATTAAAAGTAACGCAGAGACCGTATTTCATAATGTCGCCTAACATTTCGGTATATACGATGTTGCGCCACATCCATATTTTATCATTTTAATTGTTGGAGCAAAATATGGGTGAGCCCCGAGCCGAGGGGCGAACCAGATATACTGTGTTAGCAGACCCGAACGAAGTGAGAGCGCAGCGAGGTACGAAACGAAGTGAAGCAAGTTGGCTCACGATTTATTTCAGTTCACTCTTGATCCACTGCAAATATTTTTCATTAGGGTCAGCTTCCAACTTGATAATGCAGGGAGTGTCAAAGGGGTGAATTTTGGCAATTTCGTCACGAACCCTTTCAAAATTCTCTTTGGTTGTTTTGGCAATTAACACTACCTCTGTTTCATCGGCAATTTTTCCTTCCCACCAATACATAGCATTGACTGGAAAAATATTTGCACAGCCAATCATTCGTTTCTCAAGCAAGTGCCTGACAATTTTTTTAGCCTCTTTGGCTGATTCATTGGTAATATAAAGAAAAACCATTTTGTTCATAGTCATGTTTATTTTAGTAAATTTGAGTGAACCAATTTCTGCTAACTGGTTCTTATGCGAAATACCTCCTTATTTTTTCTTTATTATATCTATACCCTGTAGTAGATTTTTAACTAGTCGTAAAGCGACAAGAGAAAATATGGTATTGTGTAAAGAAATTGCTCATATACTAAAAGTCAATAACTTAGCTAGAATAAATGTTAATAATCAAGTCGAAAATTCACTACTGGGTATATCAAACCATAAAAACAACATTTTGTGAAACAATTGTTTCACAAGCGTACGGAATCGTTTTTAGAGTGTGAAACACCCGCCTGCGGCAGGGCAGATGTTTCACAGAAATATGTTTCACATGAAACATTTAAACCTCTTTAAAACTGATTTTTCCAAAATCACGGGTTGTGACACAGATATTTCACAGGAATTTCAGATTCCGTTTAACCTGTGAAACATGTTTCACAGAAATATGTTTCACGTGAAACATATTTTGCGCTTTTGACTTATAGGCGCTTTTTCAACTGCTCTCTAAAGTCAACAAGCCACACATTCAAGCTATCTCCAGGGCATTCTGTTGCTGATCCGGGAACTTCGCGGTGCGCCAAAACGTCATCAGGTTGAAGTTTATATTTGATAAGCAAAGAGCGCAGGATTTGGTTTAAGGATTGCAATTGGCTTGGATTCGGGTCTTCAGTATTAAAATTGCCAGCCAAACATACGCCAATGCTTTTTTCGTTCATATGGCTTGCTTTTGTATGCGTTCCTGCTGTTGATTCGTTTCTGCCGCGCCTAACCTTGCCGTTTGCCTCAATAAAATAATGGTATGCAATGTTTCCCATGCCTTGCCACACATGAAATTTTTTTATTTGTTCAAAACTTGTGTCGTTTTTAGGCATAGCGCTCTGATGTACAATAATAAACTTGATATCTTCTTTTTTAAGTCGCATATTGAGTAATCATAACACACTTATGGAACTCTGCCCGCCAACGCGTGTTGCATAAATGTTTCACAGGTTAAAAGTTTTACAAAAACCGTTTTAAATAGAACAAAAGTGTTTCACAAGAAACAAAATCCTGACAAACATGTTTCACATTCTAAAAACGATTTCGTACGCTTGTGAAACAATTGTTTCACGTGGTATCGCCTTGGTCTAATCAATTTTAGAGAAATATCAGAAACCTAGATGTTTCACAAGAAACAAAATCCTGTGAAACATGTTTCACAAGATCAAGAAATATACTTTAGAGGGAACATAATGTTTCACGTGAAACATATTTCTGTGAAACATGTTTCACAGGTTAAAACGCAACTCTAACGGACCATGAAACATTGTCATTGGTATCGGGTAAGGGTGGAAAGTAAACACGCCCGAAAACGTACTCGACATTACACAAGGCTCGGGAGGGTGGGCAGCAAAAGGGTATCTTCTTTCTCTTGGTATCGCGCCTGTCAATCCGACAGGCGTTTTGATAATTCAAGGGGAATAATATATTAAAGTGTTATGATATTGGATTCCGACCAGTAAATTGAAGTTTCACGTTTTGACAAATACCCTTCCTTGGCGCTATACTAAATAAGTAAATTTTGCTATCCATTTTGGAATAACAAGGGGTCTATTAAAGAATTAATTGTTGTTCTGATTGGCTGAATTCTTTTTGTTTTTTGTTGCACTGCAGACCTGACTTTTGTTTTTTCTTATCCGTGTTTTTACTCACGTTTTCATTTCGGAAATTATACGCCGCGTACGCGCGTATGCTTTCGTTGCAATAATTTCTCGTACAAAAAGATTCGTCCTTTCAGGCATATACATAATATGACACTATTTATTGTTGGCATCTGCGCAGCAGGGATAGGTGCCGCTATCGGATATTTCATCCGGAGGAGTACGGTGCAAAAAAAGATCGGTAATGTTGAAGCGGCGATCCAGGAAAAATTGGACCGCGTAGAAAATCAAACCAAAAAACTTTTGCTTGACGCAAAGGACAAGGCAGTCACGATTTTACAAAATGCGGAGCAGGAAGTGAAAAGTGAAAAAGTTCAGCTTCGTAAAAATCAAGAACGGTTGCTGAATAAGGAAATCACGCTTGATGAGCGTACGAAAAAACTTGATGAAAAAGAAGAGCGGCTTGTTGACCAGATTGAAAAAGTAAAAACCATCAAGCAGGAGTTAGAACAGTATCATGACAAGCAACTGACGCTCCTTGAAGAACGCGCAAAACTTCCGCGCGACGAAGCAAAACAGTATTTGCTGGACCAAATCAAAGAAACGTACCAGCAGGATTTATTCACGTCTATTAAAAAACTCGAGCGGGACCGCCAAGAGGCAATTGAAAAGCGCGCCGCGGAGCTTGTAGCAACTGTGGTTCAGCGCTATGCGCGGTCGCATGTGGGAGAAATCACTACCTCAAGCATTGCGATTCCCAATGAAGAAATCAAAGGACGCATTATTGGAAAAGAAGGGCGGAATATCAGATGTTTTGAACAGCTTACAGGAGTTGAATTAATTATTGATGAAACACCTGACGCGATTACCCTTTCGTGTTTTGACCCGGTTCGACGCGAAATCGCAAAAATCGCGCTGGAACATTTGGTTCAAGACGGCAGAATTCAGCCGGCGCGCATTGAAGAGCAGGTTGATGAAGCGAAAAAAGAAATCATCCAAAGAATCAAACAAGCAGGCGAAGATGCGGTGTATGAAGTCGGGATTATTGATTTTCCTCAAGAGATTATTCATTTACTTGGACGGCTTGCGTTTCGTACCAGCTACGGGCAAAGCGTTTTGATGCACTCCATAGAAGTTGCGATTTTGAGTTCCATGATTGCGCAAGAACTCGGCATGGATGCGGAGATTGCCAAAAAAGCAGGACTCGTGCATGACATCGGGAAAGCAGTTGACCATGAAATTGAAGGAAGCCATATGGAGCTTGGGATTAAAATTCTGCAAAAGTATAAAATTGACGAGCGCGTGATTTTTGCCATGCGGTCGCACCACGACGATTATCCGGTTGCGATTCCCGAGGCGTACATCGTGAACGCTGCGGATACGATTTCCGCTTCGCGGCCCGGAGCGCGCAGAGAATCGGTTGAAAACTACATCAAACGTTTAACTGACCTTGAAAAAATCGCATTGGAGCTTTCCGGCGTTGAAAAAGCGTATGCGATTCAGGCGGGTAGGGAACTTCGCGTATTTGTGACACCCCAAGCAATAACCGATGTAGATGCCGCCCAGCTTGCGCGCAATATCAGTGTACGCATTGAGCAAGAATTGAAGTATCCGGGCGAGATTAAAGTTGTGGTTATTCGGGAGACCAGGGCGATTGAGTACGCGAAATAAAGCTTCTCAGGTTCTTTTTGCTGTTGCGCAACCGCTCTAACGAAGCGCGGTTCCATGACATTTTGTTATTCTGGATTTCAGAAGCCGAAACCCCGCACCAGTTCTGTCAGATAGAACTGGTGCGGGGTAAACGAAACGGGTCTCTGCCCGCAATACATGGAGTACAAACAACTAGTCTACCTTGCCATAGTTTTCGCAAGGAGCAGGCAGGTTTTATCCCCCTTCGCAGAAAACCTCGGGCGTAAGCCCGTGGATGAATGCGAAGAATTTTCTGCTTCGGAGGGATTTCGCTCCCGACGAAGCAACGGGGAGAAGATACCCCGATCGTAAGATCGGGGAGCTTTGTTTAAGGAGAAAATATAGGCTTTACAAATACACAATTCAAGATATAATAAATGGCAATCAAGGAACGTTAAACGTTTCGAGTCGTTTTTACAATTAAGGTTATGCAACTATGAATAAAGTTGAATTGGCAAATAAAATTGCTGATACATACAAGTTGTCCAAAAAAGCAGGAGGACAGATTGTCGAAATGGTATTTGGCGAAATTATGGCTTCGGTGAAGCGGGGGCAAGACGCGGCAATTGCCGGGTTTGGAGCGTTTAGGGTTGTTGATCGCAAACCGCGCATGGGTGTTAATCCCAAGACAGGAGAAAAAATCTCCATTCCCGCGACGCGTGTTCCTAAGTTCAAGCCAGCGAAAGCGTTTAAGGATTTGGTCAAGGGCAAATAATTTATCACGAATCGTTTCACGCTTTATACGCAAAACCCCCGCCTAATCAGCAGGGGGTTTTGCTGCGCATCGCGCGTTGCGTATCATGCAAAGCTGTTATTTTTTCAAATTGAGAATCAAGTGCTTTTCCTGTTGGTCAATATCAGCAACAGTAAACGAATACGTTTCGCCAACGATAAACGCGTTTTTGAGCGTTTCCAAATCATCTGCAAACTGCGCAATCGGACATATGCCGTATATAGCGTATTCAAACATGACGAATGCGCCAATTGGATTGATTTTGATAACCTTACCTTCATACACAGACCCTTTTTGGTATTTGGTTTCAACGCTGTCCCACGGATTTTCTTTCAATGCCTTTAAGGACAAAAACACGCGTCCGTTCGTGATGTTGACGATTTTCGCTTTGACAATTTCGCCTACGCGCACATACTTTGCCGGGTCATCAATCATTTTGTAATCAATTTCGGAAATATGAATCAGGCCTTCAAGCGGCGGGTTGCCGAATTTGATAAACGCGCCGAAATTTGCAATGCCCGTGATTTCTCCGTCTATTGAGTCGCCGATTTTGTATTGCGCAAGAATTCCCTGCATTTTTTCTTCTTCAGCTTCGCGTTCAGAAAAGATGAGTTTTTCTTCCCGTTCGCTTACATCCAAAATGCGAACATTGATTTCTTTTTTGATGAATTTGCGCAATTCATCAAGAATTTTAGTTTTATCTCCGCCTTCCACGCGCGGATAGTGTTCCAACGAAAGCTGAGAAACAGGCAAAAACCCTTCAATTCCCTCTAATTGAATCAAAAGCCCGCCATGGTTTGCGCCCAAAACTGGAATGGACAAAATTTCGCGTTTGTCTTTGAGCTCGCGCAATTTTTCCCATCCTGCTTCACGGTCTGCTTGATTCATGGAAAGTTCCCAAAATCCCTCGTCATTCATGATTTCGACGATTTTGACCGTTACCTCATTTCCGATATTCAGAGCCCTGATTTTATTAAGCGCAGAGAAGTATTCTTTTCCCAGCACAACGCCGGTTCCGATTGTGTCAAGGTCGACAAATACGCGCCGCGACTCTTTGCGTATGACATTTCCTGTCAATACCTCGCCGATTGCAGGAATGGTTTTTTTAAGCGTATCAAACACGTGCATAAAAATATTCTGTCATCCTGCAAAACAAATCCCGCTACAGCGGGACCGGCAGGAGCAGTTAAAAATAACTATACGCGAGATATGGACAAAAATCAATGGTTTACCATTGTCTGGCCAAGCATTTTATAGTAGGATAGCTTTTAGCGCGGGCCATCCCGCATTGCTATGTAAAACATTGCTGGCGGGCTTGCCAGCTGAAGCTCTCGCCTTGCCGAAGCCGTCGGCGAAGCGCAGGTCAGCGAAGGCGGGTATCGTATAGTGGCAATACCCCAGTTTTCCAAACTGGCGCCAGGGGTTCGATTCCCCTTACCCGCTCACCAAAACACGCGCCGCATTATGCAGCACGTGTCATATGTTTTTTCATTCTACAAACGGGCCGTGAAACGTAATTCTGCCGTTGGGTTCAATAGTGGTTTTTGCGCCAATGGGGATAATCATCATTTGGTCTTTCACATGATGTCCGAAATTATCAACTTTAAGAATGTAGAGCGGGTCACGGTCTTCGGTGCGCTCTTCAATCACGTCGCTGATGAGGTATTCAAACATATGGTCTGTCATGGACTCATTTGTAAAATCTTTGCTGAGCTTGAGCCAACTTTTGGTGAATGATTTTTCATTCATAATACCGAGCACAACTGCCTTGACATGCATAAATACGCCTTTTTGGTCCAATGAAATGATGATGCGATGCAGGTCTTCCACGTCCAAATCAATGTCTTCAATGAATAAAATATATTCTTCCCATGAGCGCGGTTTTATCTGGCAAATATCCAAAAGGTCGCGGAACGTTTCAAGGTTTCCGCCAATAGCAATACCTTGAATGGGTTCTTGCAGCCCCGCGTTTGGGCTTAACCATGTGTATGCGGGACGCAGGTACGAGATTTCTTGTTTTTTCCCGGTTATGACATCAAAAAAATCGTGGTTATTTTTGTGGTAAAACAGCCCAGCTATGTTTTCGTAGTGAAATGTCATGAGCCGCAACTTGAAATACAAATAATTGAGCAAAAATGTGGTGTCGCTGAATCCATTTACAATTGGCCTGTTTTTACGAATATAGGAACGGTCTTCTTTGCTTATATAGCGCACAATGTCCGCGCAGCCAGTGCCGCCGTAAATTGGGGCAAGCCAGTTTGCGTCGCGGATGGCGCGCTTGAGGTTTCGCAGCCGTTCGTTTTCCGAAGCAGACAAATACCGCGGGTCAAGGTTTTTGCGGTTCACCTCAAACAATTTCGTGTTTGGATACATTTTTTTCAAACGTTCGGTGTATACGACAAAATCCTTCAAATCAGACGGGTCAACCGGCGAAGACGTATGAACCAGATTCACTTTGCTTTTGGGCGTGAGTTTTTTGGGAAGCAGGATATTCATAACAGTATATACTTATAACGTACATTATAACGCATTTTCATGATTATGAAAAATGACATCGGCGCTTTGGGCGAAGGCGCGGCAGTTCAATTTTTAAAACGCAAGGGGTATACGATTGTTGCGCGAAATTTCAGAACTAAAATCGGCGAACTTGATATTATTTGCCGCAAGGGCGATACGATTATTTTTGTTGAAGTGAAAGCATTGCAAATGTATGGGGCAGATACGCCGGATAACGACTTTTTGCCGGAAATGCATTTTACGCCAAGCAAGTTTCACAAAATGCAGCGCACGGCGTTGTTGTATTGCAAACAAAACCGCATCAATCCTGAATGTTCAATGCGGTTTGATTTGATTGCGATTGACGCGGATGAAAACGGAAACGCAAAAGATATACGACATTATGAAAATCTCGGAGAATAGATAATTAAATCCTAAACAATTTAAGGACATCGCAAGACCTTATAGGGTCTTGCGATGTCGACATATCATTACCGCCAATAGTGCTGCTCCGATTGCGCCGCTCCATTTGCCGAGTTTTGCTTGTGTGAATTTTGTTTTTTTACGCGCGGGCTTTGAAAGCGTGAATTTTTTCGCCGTGCGTTTCATTGCAGGCGCAAACAAGGGCCACGCGTGCGCAATGCCTCCGCCGATAATAATGCATTCCGGCTCAATCAAATTTATGACATTTGCAAGCGCGATACCGAGATTATTGCCGAACTCACGCCACAATTTTTTGTGGTATGTGCTGCCTGCGCGGGCTTTTTGTTCAGATACAAGAGGAGTAATACCTTTTGTTTTAAAGAATTTGCGTGCGCAAAAATCTTCAAGTTTCAGAAAATGATTTTTCTTTTTGTCCAAAACCATTTGGCCGAATTCGTATGCAGTACCAAAACTTCCCCGCATGACTTCGCCATTGCGCCACCACGCAGCGCCAATGCCGGTGCCGAGCGTGAGCATAAATATGGATTTGTATTTTGAAAATTGTTTTGTCCCTCGTTGCTTTATGCCTCGGGATTTCGGCTTTACGTTAAACGCCTCAGCTTCTGCGCGCAATGCGACTTTTACGTCGTTATCAAGAACGACATTCGTATGATATTTATCGCGCGCGAGTTTTTGAATATTGAGTGTGGTAAGCACTTTCACGTTGCCCGCTCCGACCACGCGGTTATGTGCAATAATACCGGGCAGGCCAATGCCGATTGCAGCGACTTTTTCCACCCGCGCACCGGCCCCGCTTAGCTGGACGGTGCGGGGTCTCACGTACAAAGCGTCAAGTACTGCGTAGAGCGTGCGTAAAAAAATCACTTTGGTGACGCGCGAAACTCCATGAAACATTTCCGCACGTTTGATAATTTTGTCGGCAGACATCAAAACTCCGCGGATTTTGGTTCCGCCCGCGTCAATGCCGATAATGAGTTTTCTTGCATTCATATTATTCCTATTGTACACCGCATTGCGAAAACAAAAAACTCCTTACAGGGAGTTTTTTGTTGGTTTTGTTGCTACGATATGCTTTTTTGGTCGCGTTCACGCACAATCATGCGGAAGAATTTGTCTTGCGGCATGGCGCCTTGGTCGCCTTCGCCGCGCTTGCGCACTGCCACAGTCATAGCATTCATTTCTTTGTTACCAATAACAGCAATGTACGGGATTTTTTGCATTTCCGCGTTGCGGATGCGCTTGGAAATACTGTCTTCATCCCAAAGTTCTGCACGGATATCTTTTGCTTTGAGATTATTTACCATATTAATCGCGGCATCTTTGTGTGTAAGGCCAATGGGCATCACGGCAACTTGCACGGGCGCAAGCCATAGCGGAAACGCGCCTGCGTAGTGCTCAATCAGGAACGCCATGGTGCGCTCAAACGCGCCGATGGATGAACGGTGAATCACAATGACTTCTTTTTCTTTCCCTGTGTTGTCAATGTATGAAAGTTCAAATCGTTTTGGCATGACAAAGTCGTATTGCACCGTAAATGCGGTTTCTTCTTGTCCGGTTGCTTTTTTGATTTGAATGTCTATTTTGGGGCCGTAAAATGCTGCTTCGCCTGGCGCTTCATAGAATGACGCTTTGATGTCTTGCAATACTTCGCGTAAAATTCGCTCCGCGTTGTCCCACGCCGCATCGTTTTTGTAGTACTTTTTTTCATCCGCGCGGTCGCCGAGCGACAATTGATAACGGTAATCAATGCCCTTTTTTAATCCGAATATCTTGTTTGCGTAATCAATCAATTCCAATACGCGCTTGATTTCGTCTTTTGCTTGTTCGGGCGCGCACATAATATGCGCATCTGCCAAACAAAACATGCGTACGCGCGAAAGCCCGGACAATTCACCTGATTTTTCGTATCGGAATTGAGGTGAGATTTCTGCAAACCTGACTGGCAGTTCTTTGTATGAACGCGGACGGGATTTATACAGCATAAAATGATGCGGGCAGGTCATAGGCCGCAAAATCAATTCTTCGTCGTCTATGTTCATGACCGGATACATCGTGTCTTTGTAATACGGGTAGTGACCGGATTTTTTATACAACTCTACTTTTGCAAGCGGGGGCGTTACAACATGCTGGTATCCGCGCTTGGTTTCTTCTTCCAGCACGAATTTTTCAAGTTCTTTGCGTATGACTGACCCTTTTGGCGTAAGCAACGGAAGGCCTTTGCCCACCAGGTCGGAAAATACGAATAAATCCAAATCCTTACCCAGTTTTCTATGGTCGCGTTTTTCTGCTTCTGCTTTCATTTTCAAAAACGCGTCCAGCTCTTCTTGGGTTTCAAACGCGGTTCCGTATATGCGCGTGAGCATTTTATTTTTTTCATTTCCGTGCCAATACGCGCCCGCAACAGACAATAACTTCACTGCGCCGATTTTTCCGGTTGATTGGACATGCGGACCGGCGCACAAATCAACGAATTCGTCGCCTGTCCAATATACAGTTGGTTGTTCGCCGCGCTTTTTGATTTCTTCAAGCCATTCTTGTTTGTATGGATTTCCTTTGAATAATTTTTTTGCTTGTGCCACAGTCAATTCCTTTTTAACAAGATGCAGGTCGCGCGCGATAATCGCAGCCATCTCCTTTTCAATTTTAGGAAAGTCATCTGCGGTTATTTTTTTCGCATTTTCGGGCAAATCAAAATCAAAATAAAATCCCTCGTCCGTGGCAGGCCCCATTGCCATTATAATGCCCGGGTAAAGCTTTCGCATTGCTTGGGTCAACACATGTTCCGCGCTGTGGCGCATCGCCCATAGGCTTTGCGCGCTGCTGTTTTGTAATGATTGTTTGTTCATAGTGTATGGTGTATTGTACCAATTATTTTTTAATTTAAAACCGCTGCTCGAGACAAGGCAGCGGTTAAGTTTATTATTGTTATGTTTGTTCGCGTCAAAACCGCTACCTTGTTAAAGGAGTTGTCGTTGTTGTAGTGGTTGTGATAACGCGATACATATGCAATGTAATAGCAGTAAGTTAGTGGTAAGTAGCGGCGGGTATGAGTTGAATAGTTATAGGTTAATAGATAATGGCTGCGGGCATGGATAGAAGTTATTAATCAATTAGGATTTTTGCGACGTGCATTTTTAAAAGAAATCCCACAGCCCTGCATCAATATATACATGGTATATCCGATTACCTTTCGTGTCAACCCAGCACCACTTCTGCTACGGCAAAAGTGGTGCTGGGTCAATTCTTTATTTTCATGCGCGAATGCGATAGGATAGGTATTATCCCCTCGTAGCTCAATGGCAGAGCATCGGACTCTTAATCCGCTGGTTGAAGGTTCAAGTCCTTCCGGGGGGACCAAATTTTCCAAAGAATTACCAAAGGTGCGGTTTTTTTGGTAGAATGCAAACATGGAAAAATTAGAAAAGATAGTAGTTGCCACTCGTAATACGGCTAAGAAAGAAAGGTTTCGAAGGTTTTTGAACAAAATCGCGGAAGAAGTATTGAGCCTTGATGATTTTGATTTCGCCGGCAAACCAAACGAAAGTGGTGAAACCGCAGAAGAAAATGCCAAAATTAAAGCTCTGTTTTATGCCAAAAACCTAAGCATTCCGGTTTTCTCAGAAGATGAAAGCCTGTTCGTTGATTTTTTGCCAGAAAACCAACAACCCGGAACTCATGTCAGAAGGGTGAACGGAAAAGAACTTAATGATAAAGAATTGCTCGCCTATTGGGCGTCAATCACTACCAATGTGCCTAAAGATAAAATGACTGGTAGATGGCATATAGCATATTGTTTTGCTACGCCCCAACTAAAAACGGTTTTAACATCAATTGATCATCCTATTATCTTTTTCCATACCTCATCAGATATGGTGCCTTCTGGCTGGCCCATGAATAGCATTCAAGGGCCGGCTAAATTTGGCAAACCGGAAAGCGAGCTAACACCAGAAGAGCTGAAAAGGCACGGGCAGGAAGCAGAAATCATATTAACGCAGAGGCTACGCGAGCTGTTTCGGATATATTAACCAAGTTCTAACGTTATCCAATAAGGGGGGCAGAGTGTAACAATGTTATGAAAAGAACGTGGTAAAATAACTTAATTACTTAAATATATTTTCTATATGAAATTCAAAAAGCTACTAATGGTTGGTTACAAGAACCTCGATTTTAACGAATCGGAATGGAAACGCCTTGACGCCATGTGCGAAAGCAAAAAGTTACTACCAGCGGGTGACGTGAACATTACAGAAGAACTGAAAACAACCAATTGTCTACTGGTTCGGCTTGGTGCAACAGTTGACAAAACAATGATAGATGCAGCCCCGAGTTTGAAGTATATCGGTATGTATGGGACTGGGTATGGGAGAATTGATGTGGTATACGCAGCAAGTAAAGGAATAGCCGTATGCAACATCGTGGGGTACAGCAGTGAAGGGGTTGCTGAATTTTTGTTCGGCATTCTTATTGATTATCTTCGAGAATTGGAACGGGCGAAAACACAAGCTAGAAACGGTGATTATTCAGAAACAACATTTCAAGGTATAGAAATAAAAGGAAAGAAGTTTGGCGTGATTGGATTGGGACGGATCGGTGGTAGGATCGCCGAAATTGCGTTGAATGGTTTTAGCGCAAGCACAAACTATTGGTCTCGGAACCGAAAGAAGAACTACGAGGAAATGGGTATTCAATATAGTAATATAGACCAGTTACTTTCTAATTCCGATTTTCTCTCTATGAACTTAGCGCTCGTTCCAGAAACGAATGGATTTCTAGATAAAGATAAAATACAAAAGATTAAATCTGGCGCAGTTGTGATAAATCTGGCACCCATGGAATTGGTAGATATAAACGCCCTCATTGAGAGATTGAAGGGCGGAGATATTACTTTTATTCTTGATCATTCTGACGAACTAGCTCCAGAACAAGCAAAATCACTTTCTCAGTGTAAAAACTGCATTATGTATCCACCGATAGGATACGTAACCAAAGAAGCGACATCTGCTAAAAAAGGAATGTTTATCGACAACCTAGAGAATTTTCTAATGGGACAACCTACGAATAAAGTGAATTAACAATAAAAAAGATATTTATTATGTCTGAAGAGACACCCCAAAAAATGCCCCCAAACGAAGAGAAAGGAATATTTACTGAAGGTATTGATTATCGAACAACTGGTCAAAATTCAATCTGGGGTTATGGATACGAAAAGACTTTGGAGCTACTAAAAATGGGTATCGTTCACGGAGGAAAGTGGCTTAACCTTGCTGCGGGTGATGGTCGCTATAACAGATTTCTATTGCAAAATGCCGACTTAGTCATTGCTACTGACATTGATGCAGGAGCTCTTAATAAACTGGAAGGTAATACTCCAAATAAATATAGAAATAAATTATCTACGGTAGTTTTCGACCTAACCCAAAGTTTTCCATTTGGAGACGCTGAATTTGATGGAATCTTCTGCACCGGCATACTACATTTATTTTCTAAAGAAGTTTTGGCGAAAATTATATCTGAGCTTGATAGAGTTATTAAACCCGGAGGGAAAGTAATGCTTGAGTTCCCATCTGATATAAAAAGGATTTCATCCCAAGGAGAAATGGTCACTTTTGGAAAAGAACCGCTTTATACTAAAAATGGAGCAGAACAAGTATTGAGGAAATTTTTTAAGGGTTATCAATTAGATATATACGAAACTCATATTACTGAAGATTTTACTGCGGCAAACCCTCCATTTACATTCAATAGCACAGTTATTATTTTGATAGGGCAAAAAATGATTTTGAGGTCAACCGGGTTCTAATATCTCTCCTTTTAAGAAGAGTAAAAATAAAAAACCTGGCATTGATTTGACAACTATAATAATGGTATAATCTTACCATAATCATGGTATATTTTTACTAATATGATTTCTTTACGGTCTAAAATTACTAGGAAAATCCTTAATCTATTCTTTCTGAATGAAGACGAAAGTTTTTATATTAATGAGTTAGCCAAACTTTTACAAGAAGATCTGTCTAACCTTTATAAGAAACTTATAGAACTTAAAAAAGAAGGTCTTCTTTCCGATGAGTTCAAAGGTAAAGAAAGATATTTCTTTTTAAATAAAAAATACCCTCTTTTAAAAGAATACAAAAAAATAATTCTTAAGGGATTTGGTTTCGAGAAAACTTTAAAAGAAGAGTTAAGTAAAGTAAAGGGGGTCGAGTCTGTTTATGTTTTTGGTTCTTACGCCCAAAACCGACTTTCTTTGGAGAGCGACATTGATGTTTTAATTGTTGGAGATGTAGATACCCCAAAACTTCAAAAAATTCTCTTAGAAATTCAGCGTTTATCTGGAAGAGAAATAAATTCTGTCGAACTGACCAAAAAAGAATTTGAAAAAAGAAAAAAAGAAAAAGATGGGTTTTTGATAGATATCTTGTCTTCTAAATATATTAAAATCATATGAAAATTCATTTTGACACAAAGTTTTTTCAAAAGAAAGAATTTGATAAAAGAACGATTTCTAAATATCTTCGCAATGCCATTAAAGATCTGAAGATTGCTATTGATAGTAAAGAACCTGAAGTAATTTTTAATGGTCTTGTCTAGAAGATTTCGTCCTTTAAAATAGTTTTTGACATAATTTCAAACAAGTTTTTCCCGCGCTGATTGAATCGGAATTCTGATTCTTTGAGATAAAGATAAAATTTGTTTTTTGGTATGCCATTGTGTTTTCTCATATTGCGTTTTACATACGACCAGAAAGATTCGATGCCGTTGATATGATTATGTTTTCTCGCGAATTCTTTGGAATGATTAATCCGGTAATGTTTGTATCC
>Ga0210017_1002352_pt1 | contig 16217 bp, 18 predicted proteins | sample CryGeyCG2014_020_FD_183966 | JGI IMG/M metagenome (GOLD analysis project Ga0210017, IMG submission 183966) | Groundwater microbial communities from aquifer - Crystal Geyser CG08_land_8/20/14_0.20 (SPAdes) (version 2) | ecosystem: Environmental > Aquatic > Deep subsurface > Groundwater | place... | reverse complement strand
GGTCAGCATGACACCAAAGAAGCAGTCATTCTGACCCCGTACTTGATACGGGGGAAGAATCTTATTCGTGAACATTCGTGATAATATTCGTGATGCGTTATTCGCGATTTCACTATGAAGAAAAAAACAATCGGGTATCTGCTCGGCGTATCGGCAATTCCCATAATTCTGGTTCTCAATTTTTTTAGCATATTTGATTTGCTTGAATACAAATCCTACGATTGGCGACTTAAATTTTATAGAAGTAATAATTATAATACACCGACCAACAAAGTAGTGATTGCTGCAATTGATGAAGATAGTCTAAAACACCTCGGCAGATGGCCATGGGATAGAAGTGTTCATGCAAAATTGATTGACAAACTTATAAAAGCAGGTGTAAAAACAATTGGATTTGATGTTCTTTTCATTGAAAAGAGTAATCTGCAAAATGATAATTCATTAGCCAATGCAATGGAAAAAGCCAAAAACATAGTTAATGAAAATTTGATTATTTTTGAATATGATGAAAAGAGGCGTATTCAGGTTCCGTCCGAAATAAAATTACCCATAGAAAGTATTGTAAAGAGTTCTAATGGTATCGGTTATCCAAATGTTTTTCCGGAAACCGACGGTGTAATAAGAAAAATGATGCCGGTTATAGAATATCAGGGGACGCTTTATCCTCATATTTCGGTTGCAATTGCATCGGAATATTTAAACAAACCATGGCAGGAAATAATAAAAAAATTACCGTTGGATAAAAAAGAAATGTTAATTAATTATTATGGTGAAGTCGGGACATTTAAGTATATTTCCTATTATAAAATAATAAACAACGAAGTGGATAATAAAATCTTAAAGAATAATATAGTGCTCGTAGGTTATGCCGCGGCAGGGCTTTACGACAGGCATGTCAGTCCTTTTTCACCTACTATGCCAGGGATTGAAACTATCGCAAATAATATAAATGCCATAATCAATTCTGATTTTATTTCGCATCCGAGCGTCTGGATTAAATTTTTATCCGTAATTATCGTCGGTTTAATTTTAACCTTTTTTCTGCCGAAACTTTCGCCGTGGAAATCAACAATTCTGACGATTTTTATTTTTATTTCCTGGTCTTTTATATGCAATTATTATTTTGCCGGAAAAAAAATTTGGCTTGAGTATGTTCCGACGGCTTCACTTGTTATTTTCTCATATATTTCAATAACAGCGTGGCGGTTTATTACCGAAGAAAAAGAAAAAAGGTGGCTTAAAAAGGCGTTCGGGCAGTATCTTTCCCCGCTCGTCATCAACGAACTTCAGAAAAATCCGGATGCACTCACGCTCGGCGGTAAAAGGGCTCAGTTGACCGTTCTTTTCTCGGACATACGCGGATTTACGACTATTTCTGAGGCATCCACGCCGGAGAAAGTCGTCGCATTGTTGAATGAATATCTCACAAAAATGACGGAAGTGGTTTTTAAGTATGAGGGCACTCTTGATAAGTTTATCGGCGATGCGGTGATGGCTTTTTGGAACGCGCCTCTTCCGCAGAACGACCATGCAAAAAGAGCCGTTTTCTGCGCGATAGATATGATGGGAGAACTTGCAAAACTTCAAGAGAAATGGCGTGCCGAAAAACGACCGGTTTTGGACATAGGCATCGGCGTCAACACCGGCGATATGGTGGTCGGGAATATGGGTTCCGTCGAAAGAATGGACTATACGGTTATCGGCGATAATGTTAATTTGGGTGCCCGGCTTGAATCACTCAATAAAGAATTTGCTACGCACATAATTATTTCAGAGTCAACTTATCAGTATGTAAAAGATTTTGTAAAAACAAAACCGCTTGGCACGACGAAAGTTAAGGGTAAGGAAAAACCGGTAGAGATTTTTGAGGTAATAGAAAAGAGGCAATTAAAAATTCAAAATTAAAAATGAAAAATTGTGGTGGATTGTTTTATTAAAATCTTTCACATAAATTTTTAATTTTAAATCCCGCTAAAGCGGGACAAGTTTTTACATTTTTAATTGATGTTATTATGTATTTTTTCTGGCGATTGCTTTTGGCGCATTTATTGGCTGACTTCACATTTCAGACGAATAGAATCGCGAAATGGAAAAGAGAAGATATTTCCGGTGTATTTTTTCATGTTCTTATATTTTTATTTTTTGCGGTTGCGATAAATTACCAGTATCTTCCCCAGAGGGATTTTGCGGTTGCGATTTTAATTATCGCAGCGACGCATGTCATTGAAGACCAGTGGCGGGTCTATAGCATTACAAAATATAATTCACCGGATAATATAGGATTTTTCCTTGGCGACCAGTTCGTCCACATCCTTCTTATTTTTGTGCTTGCACCGGTAGACCCCATCGCCGCCACGACGGAAAAGTGGGTTTTTATTGTGATATTTTTTGTTGTTGCCGCTCAATTCTCAACTATTTTGATTTATTTTATTAAAAAATTATTTTATGCCGATGCCGGTATCATAACCCGGGAAAAATATCACGGGATTGCCGAGCGGATTCTTATTGTTGCCTGTTTTATAATTCCGGGAAAGTGGTATTGGCTTGTGCTTCCCTTCGCAGTGATGCTTGTCCTGGCCGAGCGGTTCTCTCTGAAAAAAACTGACAACGACCTTGATTTTTCCGCTTTTAACATAATCACCTCAAATGCAATGGCAATAATTTTAAGCATAGCAGCCCGTAGCGTGTGGTATTAGTTGCGCTGTTAGCTCAACTGGATAGAGCATTCGGCTACGAACCGAAAGGTTGCAGGTTCAACTCCTGCACAGCGCGGACAATTAAAATGTCGGATATTTTTTTGAAGCAAACGAAGCGAGCCCAGTTAGACAGCGAATCTTATCTAATGGGGCAAGCAATTAAAGAGGCAAAAAAGGCATTAAAAAAAGGCGAGGTGCCGGTCGGATGCGTTATTGTTAAAGACGGCAAAATCATTTCCCGGGCGCATAATTTAACGGTAAAAAAAAATGACCCGACTGCCCACGCGGAAATTTTAGCGCTCAAAAAGGCGGCGCAAAAAACCGGGAATTACCGCTTGACAAATTGTGAAATGTATGTTACAATTGAGCCGTGTCCGATGTGCGCCGGCGCTGCCGTTTGGGCGCGCATTAAAAAAATTATTTTTGGTGTTCACGATGAGAAATCCGGTGCCTGCGGCAGCGTAGTCAATATAGCAGGCAATAAAAAATTAAATCACCGAGTGGAAATAAAAAGCGGCGTTTTTTCAGGTAAGTGCGCCGATTTAATAAAAGAATTTTTTAAGGAGCGCAGATGAAAAAAAATAAGTGGTTAAGTGGTTATGTGGTTAAGTTGTTTGTAATGTCTTTACTAATCACTTATTCACTTATCCACTTAGCCACCTGCCTCTATTCCGCTTCTGTCGGCATAGATGTCGGAAATAAATCGGTTGATTTTTCGCTCAAAATTCTTTCGTCAACCGAAACATTCAAACTTTCAAATTACGAAAGTAAAAATCCCATACTCGTCAATTTTTTTGCAACTTGGTGTCCTTATTGTGCTGAAGAAATTCCGGAGTTAAATAAAATCCATAATAAATATGGCAAGAAAGGTCTTGTTGTTGCTTCAATAAATGTTCAAGAGCGGGAAAATAAAGTTGCGGATTTTGTCAAAAGAAAAAAAATAGTTTACAAAATTTTGCTTGATGCGGATTCCGATGTTTCCAAAAAATTCAAGGTCTACGGCATTCCGACCAATATTTTGATTGATTCAAAAGGCGTAGTTGTTTTTCGCGGCAATAATCTACCGGATGAAAGTTTGATTGAAAAAGTTCTGCCTAAGAAAAAGAGCAAAAAATGAATGTTCTGGGAATTTCTGCTGCGGGCGCGCCGAATAACCGAAGCGAGTTGCTGTTTAACTCATTTTTAGATGAATTCTCAGAAAGTTCCGGTGATGTTAAAAAAATTTTCGTCCGCGACCTGAAAATATCTTTTTGCGACGGATGCCGCGATTGTGAAAAAACCGGAAAGTGTAAATTTACCGACGATATGCAGGTTCTGGAAAAAGCGATTTCATCATCGGTTATTGTTGCCGTTTCCGCTCCGATTTATTTCACATCTGTTCCGGCGAAATTAAAAGCGGTTGTTGATAGATGCCAACTCTACTGGGTGAGAAAAAATATTTTAGGCACATTTTCGTCCTCTCCCCAAAAAGGTTTTTTTATATCCGTCGCCGGCAGAAATTCGGATTTCAGCCATGCGGAAACAATAATTAAAGCATTTTTCAGCGTGTTTAATATAAAATTCTGCGGAAAGTTTTATCTTCCAAATACTGATAAACTTAACGATGAGCAGTTCGCAAAAGCACTTAAAGATGTAAAAAAATTAAGCCACGGAGTCGCAGAGGTCACAGAGGAAACCATAAAAAAAAGTTTTAATTCTCTGTGAACTTCTCTGTGTTATCCGTGTCTCTGTGACAAAAAAAAGCGGAGGTTTCAGATGAAAGCAGTTGTTGACAAAGATGTTTGTACCGGTTGCGGATTGTGCGTAGATACATGCCCGGATGTTTTTGAAATGCAGGACACCACAGCGGCGGCGAAGGTATCGGAAGTTCCGGCATCAGCGGCAGATTGTGCAAAACAGGCGGCATCGGATTGCCCGGTAGAAGCGATAAAAATTGAATGAACACGGAACCCGATTCGGAAGCCCGCTAAAGTGGGACACGGGACAAACACGGAAGGTTCTGTGTCAGTTCTGTGTAGAGGTTTCGTGGCAGTTCCGTGTAGGGAGCGAACAAAGTGAGCGACATAATTGAAATCAGATGGCATGGCCGCGGCGGTCAGGGAGCGAAAACGGCTGCACTTCTTTTTGCAGAAGCAGCACTTGCAACCGGCAAATATGTGCAAGGGTTTCCGGAATACGGTCCCGAAAGAATGGGTGCACCCGTGCAATCCTTTAACCGCCTGTCGGATAAACCGATTACGCTTCACTGCGGGATAACTGCGCCGGATTTTGTTGTTGTGCTTGACCCTACTCTTATAAAAACGGTTGATGTAACAGCTGGGCTTTCGGATGATGGTGCGATAATCATCAACACGGAAAAATCTGCTGCCGAAATGAAAAATGATTTAAATTTCAGTGGCAGGGTTTTCGTTGTCAACGCATCAAAAATTGCAAAAGAATGTTTTGGAAAAGAGATACCCAATACTCCGATGATGGGAGCACTTGTCAAGGTAACGGATTTTCTTGAAATTTCCGGCGTTCTGGAAGATACAAAGAAAAAACTTGAGAAAAAATTTTCCCGCAAGCCGGAAATAATTGAAGGCAACATAAAATCAATTAAACGTGCTTACGATGAGGTGCAAGGTGGATAAAAAACTTAGTTGGAAAGAACTGCCGGAATGCGATATTTTAGAGGCAGGAACCGCAAAAAATTTTAAGACAGGTGACTGGCGGAGTATGAGAGCCGTTTTTCACCCTGAAAAATGTATCCAGTGTTTTATCTGCTGGATAAATTGTCCCGACGCAGCAATAATTGTTAAAGACGGAAAAGTTGCAGGAATTGATTTGGAACACTGCAAGGGCTGCGGAATTTGCGCGAGGGAATGCCCGCCGAAAGCATCTGCAATCACGATGGAGGAAGAGAAAAAAGGTTCTGTAAAGTAAAAAATGGTAGCCACAGAATGACAGCCACAGAATGGCACAGAAAAACACAGAATAATTCTGTGAAATTCTGTGTGGTTCTGTGGCCCAGTGAAGTTCTGTGAAATTCTGTGAATTACAAAGGCGCCACAGGAGTACACAGAAATAACACAGAAAAAACTTCTGTGAAGTTCTGTGAAATTCTGTGGCTGAATTAGAGAACCAGAAAAAATAAAGAGGCAATTAAAAATGTAAAATGCAAAATTAAAAATTGACACAAAGTGTCATTCCGTGCTTGACACGGAATCTATAAGATTCCCGATAGAAACATTCGGGAATGACTTTTACAAGTCATTTTTCATTTTTAATTTATAATTTTTAATTGAAGTTATTATGAAAACAGCAAAAACCGGTAACGAAGCGATGGCTGAGGCGATGCGTCAAGTCAATCCTGATGTTGTTGCTGCGTATCCAATTACGCCTGCAACGGAAATCGTTATGATTTTTTCGCAGTTTGTTGCCGACGGGCTTGTTGATACCGAATATATTGCAGTTGAGTCGGAGCACTCCGCCATGTCCGCCTGTATCGGCGCATCGGCTGCCGGCGCTCGTGTGATGACAAGCACATCTTCGCAGGGACTCGCGTTGATGTATGAAATGCTTTACATTGCGGCGGGATTGCGGCTTCCGATTGTCGTTGCCGAGGTCAACCGCTCGCTTTCGGCGCCGATAAATATTCACGGCGACCATTCCGACACAATGGGTGCGAGGGATTCCGGCTGGATACAGATTTTTTCTGAAAATTCACAAGAGGCATATGATAACTTAATTCAGGCGGTTTGTCTTGCAGAAATTGCGAAACTTCCGGTTATGGTAATGACCGACGGATTTATTATCAGCCACTGTCTTGAAGTTATTGATATGCTCTCTGATGCCGATGTGAAAAAATTTGTCGGCGAATACAAACCGGAAAGATTTTTGCTTGATTTGAAAAGGCCATATACGCTCGGTTCACTTGATTTGCAGGATTATTATTTTGAACACAAAATGCAGGAAGCGGAAGCGATGAGGAATTCCGGAAAAATTATTTTGGATGTCGCTCAAGATTTTAAGAAAAAGTTCGGCAGAGAATACGGATTTTTTGAGAAATATAAATTAGATGATGCTGAAATTGCAGTCGTCTGCATGGGTTCTACCGCCGGCACGACAAAAGTTGTCGTTGATGAATTGAGGGAAAAAGGAATCAAAGCGGGATTGTTAAAACCGAGAGTTTTCAGACCGTTCCCGTATAAAGAAATCGCCGGCGAACTTTCTCATCTCAAGGCGGTTGCCGTTCTTGACCGCTCGGATACTTTTTCCGCTTATGCCGGCCCGCTTTTCACCGAAATCACATCCGCATTATTCACTTCCGACTTCCGACTTCCGACTTCCGACTATATCTATGGTTTAGGCGGTCGTGACATAAACACCGAACAAATAAAATCGGTTTTTGAGGATTTGCTCAAAAATGTTCAGACAAAAAAAGTTGAAAAACTCATAAATTATATTGGCGTAAGAGAATAAAAATGATAGATTGGGAAAGTATTTTAAATGGAGAAAAAAGGGGGGACAGATACAATAAATTTTTAAAAAGAAAAATCTGCGGATAAATGAAAAAAGTAATAAATTTCTGGCTTAAATCGGCAAAAGAAAATTTTGTAACTGCCAAAGCGATGTACAAAACGGGCAGGTGGAGTTTTGTATTCTTTATGTGTCAGCAGACGATAGAAGCGTTATTAAAAATGATTTACTAACAAGAGCGGAATATACTTTACATGGAAGATGGTGTCATGCTGAACTTGATTCAGCATCTATAGACCCTGAAACGAGTTCAGGGTGACAGACGAAGTACTTTACGGATGTAAAGTATTTTATGCTCCCCTTAGTATGTAGTAAAGAAGAAAGAACCTGCACCATTTTTGCATTCTTTATCACAGTTAGCAGTGAGATGCGAGTTAAATTTGCCCGATGAGATTGCTGAATTCCTCTCTGCTCTTTCCCGTCATTATATTGAAACACGATATATGAACGAAAGATTCAATAAAAATGTCTTTAATAAAAAAACTGCTGCTGAAATTATCAAAAAAACAGAAAAGGTGATGAAATGGCTTATTCAAAAAGAGAAATTAAAAATGTAGTCAAAAAAATAGTTTCTTACTGTGAGATGCCGGTAGAATCAGTATACCTTTTTGGTTCATATGCTTATGGAATGCCCAATAGATTTAGTGATGTAGACCTTGCGTTTATTTCTAAAAGGTTTAGAAATATCAGTAAAGGAAAACGGATTGAAAAACTGTTAAACATAATATACAAAGCGAGGATTGCTTTAAATGTTGATATAGAACCGCTTGGATTTACACCCGAAGAAATTAAAAAAGCGAGTAAATGGGATATTGCCGGAGAAATAAAACAAAAAGGGATAAAAATTTATGGCTAATTTAAGAGAACTTTCTAAAAAAGAGGAACTGTTTACCGGTGGGCATCGGTTGTGTGCGGGTTGCGGTGCGGGGATTATCGCCCGTCAGGTTTTACTCGCATGTAATGATTTAGGGAAGCCGGTTATCGTCGCAAATGCCACCGGCTGTCTTGAAGTTGCAACAACTATTTTTCCGTTCACCGCATGGAAAACGCCGTGGATTCACTCTGCATTTGAAAACGCAGCGGCAACTATTTCCGGTGTGGAAACGACTTATAAAGCATTCAAAAAGAAAGGGAAGATCACTGATGATATAAACTTTATTGCATTCGGCGGTGATGGTGGCACTTACGATATCGGGCTTCAATCGCTGTCGGGTGCGATGGAAAGGGGGCATCATATTCTTTATATTTGCTACAACAACGAGGCGTATATGAATACCGGAATCCAGCGTTCATCCGCCACGCCGAAGGGGGCGAATACGACAACCGCTCCGTCGGGGAAAAAATCAACCGGGAAACTTCAGATGAGAAAGGATTTAACCGCGATTATGGTTGCACACAATATAAAATATGCCGCACAGACAACACTCAGTTTTCAGAATGATTTAATCACAAAAGTCCAAAAGGCGCTTTCCACCGACGGTCCGACATTTATGAATATACTTCAACCCTGCCGGCTCGGATGGAATTATCCGCCGGCGGAGACAGTTCGTTTGGGTCGCCTCGCTGCGGATACCTGCGTCTGGCCTATTTATGAAGTTGAAAACGGGGTGTATAAACTCAACTACAAGCCGAAAGAAAAAAAGCCGGTTACCGAGTGGCTGAAATCACAGGGAAGGTTCAAACATCTTTTTGCTCCCGGGAACGAAGATGTCTTAAAACAGATTCAAGACGATGTTGATAAAAACTGGGAAAAAATACTTTCTCTGTGTAAATCCGTGTAATCCGTGTTAGTGGAGGTTAAATTATGGCTGAACCGAATGTAGCACCGCAGGGCGCAGCGATGTTTTCGTCGCTTATGCCGATTTTTTTGATTTTCATCGTTTTTTATTTTCTGCTCATCAGACCGCAATCAAAAAAACAGAAAGAACATCAGAAAATGCTGGAAGCCCTTAAAAAAGGCGACAGGGTAATAACTGCGAGCGGACTTTACGGAACCGTTCATGAAATTCAGGGCAGTATCGTGAAGTTAAAAATTTCCGAGAATGTAAATGTGCAGATGCTGAAATCGGCGATATCGGCCGTGATAAATGAAACCCCGCAAATTGAAAAGAAATAAATCCAGAGCCGGGCGTAGAAATGTCATGCTGAATTTATTTCAGCATCCATAGACCCCGAAACGAGTTCGGGGTGACACTTCGTGTCATCTGTGTAAATCTGTGCAATCTGTTAAAATAAAGAAATGAACATCACATTAGATGCAATTAAAACAAATCCGAAAGTAATCGCATATCTTGAAGCGGCGAACGAGTATCTCGGCGTTATCGGCTATACCGAGCATGGATTCCGTCATGCGGATATTGTTGCCAATCTTTCTAAAAATATTTTAGCCCATCTCAATTACAAAGAACCGCTTCCGGAACTTGCTGCGATTGCGGGGTATCTTCATGATATGGGAAATGTCGTCAACAGGGAAGACCATGTTTCGGCAAGCGCTTTAATCACGATGGATATTCTCGGCGAGATGAACATTTCAACTGAAAATATCGCGATAATTATTTCTGCCATCGGAAATCACGAGGAGCCCGTCGGCGAGCCGGTCAATCCCGTTTGCGCTGCAGTTATATTGGCAGACAAAGCGGATGTCCACAGAAGCAGGGTTAGAAATCCCAAGTTGATAAATCTGGATATTCACGACCGCGTTAATTATGCTGTAGAGCGTTCCTTTTTGAGAGTGGATGCCGACAAAAAAATTATTTCTCTGGAGTTGACTATTGACACGAACATTTCTCAGGTGATGGACTATTTTGAGATATTTCTCACACGGATGATTATATGCAAAAAAGCAGCGGTCTTCTTAAAAACCGATTTTGATTTATACATAAACGGGACAAAATTGTTATAATCACGAATAGAGACACACGAATAAAGGCAAACATCACGAACAAAACACGAATAACTGCGAAGACGGGATGCTTCGTTTCACTCAGCATGACACCAAAGAAGCAGTCATTCTGAGCCGAAGGCGAAGAATCTCATTCGTGATGTGTTATTCGTGATAGGAGCGTAAGCGACGATGGATTCTAAAAAATTCAAATGGATTATTTTTTGGGCGGTGCTGTTGGGTTCGGTTTATTTTCTCTGGCCTACATTTTTATGGTATCGGCTTTCACCGACTGAAAAATTAAACTCGCAAAAGATGAAGGATAAAATCGTCTCAAAAATTTTGAATCTCGGATTGGATTTGCAGGGCGGTATTCATCTCGTTCTGGAAATTGACTCGGATAAACTTGAAAAGGATATGAATGTTTCCGATGCACTAAACCGCGCTATTGAAATCATAAGAAACAGAATTGACCAGTTCGGCGTTTCCGAGCCGTTCATCGCAAAGCAGGGCGAAAAATGGATTGTCGTGCAACTTCCCGGAATTAAAGACCCGCAGGCCGCGATTGATTTAATCGGCAAAACGGCGCTTATGGAATTCCGTCTTGTTGAAAATACCGGTGCGATTGAAAAAATAGCGGCGAAGGCGAGGGAGTTGGGAGTTCAGTTAAAGGATATTTACGACGAAAATCACAATGTAAAAAAAGAATTTGAGGATTTAATTCCCGCCGGCTACGAAGTTCTTCCCGGAAAAGAGGAGGGCTATTTTCTGGTTACGACAACTGCACAGGTAACCGGTGCGTATCTTACCGACGCAAAAATGAAAATCGGCGGAGAATACAATATGCCATATGTCGGGATTGATTTCAACAGAGACGGTGCAAAACTTTTTGCTGCGGTGACCGAGGCGAATATAGAAAAGCGGCTTGCGATTGTTCTTGACGGGGTGGTTCAGTCGGCGCCTGTTATCCGTTCGCGAATTCCCGACGGGCATGCAATTATTGAAGGAAATTTTACGGCAGATGAGGCATCCGGACTTGCAATTGTTCTTCGCGCCGGTGCGCTTCCCGCCCCTGTAAGAATTATAGAAAACAGAACCGTAGGTCCGTCGCTTGGTCGTGATTCGGTCAATGCGGGGCTTATCGCTTCACTGGTCGGGCTTCTGCTTGTCGTCGGTTATATGTTTTTCTATTATAAATTCTCCGGACTTATTGCCGATGCGGCGCTTGTATTAAATCTGCTGATTCTACTCGGTTTGATGTCGCTTTTTCACGCCACACTTACACTTCCCGGTATCGCAGGAATAATTTTAACAGTCGGTATGGCGGTTGATGCCAATGTTCTCATTTTGGAGCGGATGCGTGAAGAATTGAGAAATGGGAAAACGGTGAGAGTAGCGGTTGACCTCGGTTATGAAAAAGCATTTTCTGCGATTTTAGACGGAAATGTTACAACGCTTATTGCCGCCGCATTTCTTTTCCAGTTCGGAACGGGTCCCGTAAAAGGTTTCGCGGTAACACTTACTCTCGGACTTATCGTCTCAATGTACACGGCGATTGTTGTTACCCATCAGATATATGATACATATCTTTCAGGAAGAAAGATAGAGAGGTTATCCATATAGAATCACGAATAGCGACACACGAATAAAGGCAAACATCGCGAACAAAACACGAATAGATGCAAAGACGAGATGCTTCCCCTTCATTTCATTCAGGGTCAGCATGACACCACAAAGACAGTCATTCTGAACCGAAGGCGAAGAATCTGATTCGTGATTAGTTATTCGCGATTGAGGAGTGAAGCGACAATGATACAATTTTTCAAGAAAACAAATTTTGATTTCGTAGGTATTAGAAAAGTTTTTTTCGGGCTTTCGGGTACGCTGATTCTAATTTCAATCTTCAGTATTTTTTTTCACAGAGGATTAAATTATGGAATTGATTTTACCGGCGGGACATTAGTGCAGTTGAAATTCAGCCGGCATATCCCGCTTTCCGATGTCCGCTCGGTCCTTTCCAAAAACGGAATCAACTGTGAACTTCAGGATTTCCCTCAACAGAACTCCATTATCATCAGGATAAAAAAAGGAGCCGATGAGGATATATCAAAAAAAATTGTGGAGATATGTAAGTCGGACATTCCAAATAATCCGTTTGAACTTGAAAGAACCGAATATGTAGGTCCCACCATCGGCAAACATTTAATCAATCAGGCGTTTTTTGCGCTTTTCTGGTCTTTCGTCGGAATAATTATTTATGTCGCATTCAGATTTCGTTCGGGCATCTGGGGTTTCGCCGGAGTTATTGCAATTATTCACGATGTATTTATAACGGTCGGGCTTTTTTCGGTCTTAAACAGAGAAATTTCAATTACGGTAATAGCGGCGCTTTTAACCCTTGCCGGTTATTCAATAAATGATACTATTGTCATATTTGACAGAATGCGCGAAAATCTGCGGCTTTACAGAAAAGAAACACTTTATCAGTTGATAAACCGCTCCGTCAACGAAACGCTATCCCGTACCATTATTACATCACTTACCGTTTTCCTGGTTCTTTTGTCGCTTTTCTTTTTAGGCGGCGAAGTTATACATGATTTTTCGCTTGCCCTCCTTTTCGGAGTCATCATCGGTTCCTATTCCACGATTTTTGTCGCCGCGCCCATCGTCTATGAATGGGAAATAAGAAAAACAGCAATTAAAAATGTAAAATGACGCTTCGCTAAAATGCAAAATTATGGCGAAAAGCATTTTTAATTTTTAACTTTTAATTTTGAATTGATTTTATTATGTGGGATAAAAAAACACTGCAAGAATTAATTAAAGAAAAACTTTCCGACTATAAGTTTATTGTTGTTTCAAACAGACAGCCGTATTCTTATGAATATGCCGGAAGAAAAATAAAATGCGTTAAAACAATCGGCGGACTTGTTACGGCACTTGATCCTGTTATGCAGACGGCCGGCGGTGTGTGGGTCGCCTATTCTTCCGGTGATGCGGATACCGATGTTATTGATAAAAACAACAGCGTCCAAGTGCCGCCTGAAAAAAATCTCTATCTTGAAAAATTGGTTTTTCTTTCAAAAGAAGAAGAAAACGGTTACTATTATGGCTATGCAAATCAAGCGTTATGGCCGCTTTGTCATATTGCATACAAACAGCCGGTTTTTAGTAGTGCCTTCTGGGAACATTACAAAAATGTTAATAGAAAATTTGCCGAAAGCGTTGCGGAACTTTTTGACGAGCAGAAACCGTTTATCTGGTTGCAGGATTATCATTTAACTCTCTGCGCGAAATATATTAAAGAAAAAAATCCGGATGCGACAGTATCTCTTTTCTGGCATATTCCCTGGCCCAACCCGGAGGTGTTCAGAATCTGTCCCCAGAAATTGGAAATTTTGGAAGGTCTTCTTGCAAATGACCTTCTCGGTTTTCACATAAAATATCACTGCCATAATTTTTTATCAACATGTGAAAGTGAATTGGAAGCAAAGGTTGACTGGGAGGAATCGGCGGTAACTTACAAGGGGCATAAAACATTGGTAAAAGATTTTCCGATAAGTGTTGATTTTGAGCAATTGTCGGAACTCGCTTCCGAAGATAAAGTCGCAAAAGAAGTTGATAACCTGCCTTCTCAAATAGACCCGCCATATGAGATTCTTGCGTTAAGTGTTGACCGGGTTGATTACACGAAAGGTATTGTTGAAAAAATACATGCAGTTGACAGGTTTCTTGAAAAATATCCGCAATATCAGAAAAAATTTATTTTTTTTCAGAAAGGTGCTTTGAGCCGTCTCCACATCAAAACATATAAAAATCTCATTGATGAAATTCAGTCGGTTGCGGAAGAGGTTAACTGGAAATACCGCTCGGGCAACTGGTATCCGGTTGTTTTGCTGAACAGTAAAATTGATTATGCGACGCATCTTGCCCTTTATCGTGCCTGCGATTTATGTCTGGTGGGTTCTTTGCACGACGGTATGAATCTTGTTGCAAAAGAGTTTATAGCCGCGAATGTTGACTTAAAAGGAATGCTTTTGTTGTCAAAATTTGCGGGTGCTGCGAGAGAACTTAAAGAAGCGGTTCTGGTGAATCCGTTTGACCATGATGGTTTTGCCGATGCAATAAAAGAAGCGATTGAAATGCCGCCGGATGAAAAAAAGGAACGGCTCAAAAAAATGCGAGAAACAATTCAGGAAAATAATATCTATAAATGGGCGGGAAAGTTCATAGGCGAGTTAATTAAGATATAAATGAGCGTATTTTTTAAAGCACAGGAAAGTATAAACACCTTGCCACAGATGGACACAGAAAAAACACAGAAAGATTCTGTGAAATTCTGTGAAATTCTGTGGCTACGCAGTTTTCTTGAAAAATTTTTCATAGATGAAACAAATATCAAACAAAAAATTTTGGAAGAGAGCGTGCTTATAGCAAGTATTCTAAAATGGACATTTTTTGCCGTGATAGTAGGTTCGGCAGTCGGCGTATCCACGGGTGTTTTTTTATATCTTTTAGGACTTACCACAAACTTTGTAACAGGGTTTAATTATTATTATCTTTTGTTGCCACCGATGATTCTTTTAAGTGCTATAATAGTAAAAAAAATATCTCCTGATGCGGAAGGGCACGGCACGGAAAAAGTTATAGAAGCAGTTCATAAAAAAAGCGGAGATATCCCGATAAAAGTTATTCCCGTAAAACTTTTTACATCTATTATAACAACCGCTTTCGGCGGTTCCGTCGGTAAAGAAGGTCCCTGCGCTCAAATCGGAGGGGGAATAGCATCATTTTTTGCCCAACTTCTTAAATTTCATCCGACGGATAGAAAAAAACTTGTAATTTGCGGAATAAGCGCCGGTTTTGCGTCCGTATTCGGAACACCCATCGCCGGCGCACTTTTCGGTGTTGAGGTCTTATTCATCGGTCAGATTATGTATGAGGTGCTGTATCCTTCATTTATTGCAGGCGTTATCGGTTATCATACCTGCTCGCTTTTTGGAATAACATACTTTAAACATCCGATTAATATCGTACCAAAATTTACCGAATTTTTTTTACTTAAAGTAATATTTTTTGCAATTCTTATCGGATTGGTTGCTTTTATGTTTATAGAAACGCTGAAATTAATGCATTCAGTGTTTAGAAAAATTCCGTTTGTAAAAGGTGCAATTTTAGGAAGTTTGCTCGTTGTTTTCATTGCTTTGGTTACTTCCAAACAGTATTTGGGGCTGGGACTTGATACAATTGCAGGTGCAATAAACGGCGAAAAACTGCCGCCGTTTGCTTTTTTATGGAAAACAATTCTGACGGCAATAACGCTTTCCTGCGGCGGCAGCGGAGGAATTGTTACTCCGATATTTTTTGCAGGTGCTGCGAGCGGAAATTTATTTGCAAGGATATTTGGTTTTGATATAGGAACATTTTCTGCTATCGGAATGATTGCGCTTCTTGCCGCCTGCACAAATACTCCAATTGCTTCCTCTGTAATGGCGATTGAATTGTTTGGAGCAAAAATAGGTGTTTATGCTTCCGTGTGTTCAATCGTGGCGTTTACAATTGTCGGGTACAGGTCGGTTTATCCAAGTCAGATTTTAGGTATTTCAAAAAGTTCAAGTTTCAGGACAAGTATTAACAAAGAAATAAAAGATGTAGAATCTCCGCTACTTAAACCGAGAAAAAACACACTTGTCGGCGTTATATTTTGGGTTTTTTATAAAATAGTACATATTCTTAAAAAATGAAATACTTTTTTACCGAATGGAAAAAAATCAGCGAAAAATTAGTTGGAAAAAAGAGGTTTTTTTTCTTTGATTACGACGGAACACTTACGCCGATTGTTAAAAAACCGGAACTTGCAAAATTGGATTCCAGAATAAAAGATATATTAAGAAAAATTTCCAAGGCAAATAAAGTTGCTATTATTTCGGGCCGTCCGCTTAGTGAAATTAAAAATTTTATCGGAATTAAAAACATTATTTATTCGGGCAATCACGGTTTTGAGATAGAAATAAAAGGAAAGAAAATAATTCAGAACACGGGCCATCGGACTAAAAATGAAATTCGCCGTATAAAAGATAAACTTGCAAAAGAGATAAAGAAAATTGACGGTGCTTTTTTAG
>Ga0210017_1002350_pt1 | contig 16223 bp, 14 predicted proteins | sample CryGeyCG2014_020_FD_183966 | JGI IMG/M metagenome (GOLD analysis project Ga0210017, IMG submission 183966) | Groundwater microbial communities from aquifer - Crystal Geyser CG08_land_8/20/14_0.20 (SPAdes) (version 2) | ecosystem: Environmental > Aquatic > Deep subsurface > Groundwater | place... | reverse complement strand
GTTTTTTAAATCTATTTTAGGTTTTGAATCGTTATTTTACGTTTTGCGTTTTGCGTTTTACGCTTCCTCGTTTTGCGTTTTGCGTTTTGCGTTTTACGCTTCTTTGTTTTGCGTTTTACATTTTACGCTTCCTCGTTTTGCATTTTTCGCTTTGACTTTTACACTTTTTCAAGATTCAGGTTCCAAGTTTCAAGATTCAAGTTTCAAGATTCAGGATTTGATTATTTTGTTCATGTTACAATTCTTGTATGCTGAAAAAACAATCGAAAAAAAATAGATTAATTCCCCTTGTCGTTATTGTTGGCCCCACTGCGTCAGGCAAATCATCGCTTGCAATCAAACTCGCTAAGCAATTTGGCGCAGAAATCGTGTCAGCTGATTCGCGCCAAATATACCAAGGCCTTACAATCGGGTCTGGTATGATTACACAAAAAGAAATGGCGGGTATTCCGCATTATCTGCTTGCATTCCGCAACCCCAAACAATCCTTCAGCGCCGAGCAATACAAACGCAAAGCTATCCCATTGCTTAAGGCCATAGCGAAAAAGGGCAAGCTTCCAATTTTAGTAGGCGGAACCGGGTTTTGGGTTCAGGCAGTTACTGACAATTTGATATTCCCAAAAGCAAAACCGAATCTTCGGTTGCGAAAACAGCTTGAGAAAAAAACACCTTTGCAACTATTCGCATTATTGAAAACATATGACCCGGAGCGCGTCAAAACCATTGACTCACATAACCCCCGGCGCCTGATACGCGCAATTGAAATCGCGCAATCGCATGTCCAAGCAAAACTTACGCGCGGCGCAAAACTTTTTGACTGCTTATTTTTAGGAATTGCAAAAGAGCGGACTATATTGCACTCCGCAATTACAAAACGGTTCAACCAATGGTTTAAAGCGGGATTACTTGATGAAGTACACATGCTCGTACGCGCAGGCATTTCCGAACAGCGATTCAAAGAATTCGGTTTGCACTATTGGTATGCGTACGCGTATATAAAAGGCATGATGAGCCGCAAAGAATTTGAGCAAAAATCAATCACTGCGATTTGGCGCTACGCAAAACGACAAATGACATGGTTTTCCGCACACGGTGGGAAAAAAGATACAACTATCCATTGGATAAAAACATATTCACAAGCACGCAAACTTGTCCGTGAATTTCTTAAAAACGAATAATACTCTAATTCGTTTATTCGCAAATTCGTACTAATTCGTTATTCGTTGATTTATGTAATTTCACTACGCCTCAAAGAATAATTAACTTTTACTAATTCGTTTATTCGCAAATTCGTACTAATTCGTTATTCGTTGATTTATGTAAACCTGCGCGCAATGCCGAACAGCGCCCCGACGCCGCAAAGCAAAATGACCCCGGTTAAAATAAATAACAAATGGAACCCAAGCGCTTGCGCAATCGCGCCGCCAATACCTGCAGCCGCGGCTCCGCCCAAATCCGTTAAGGTGTTATACACACCCCACTCAAGCGCCACATCTTCTTTATCCACGTGGCGCGTAAAAATCGCTTGCCAGCTGACGAACGCGAACGCGGCGCCGATGCCGTATATGGCCTGAACCACGTACAGCTCCCACGGCAGACGCACAAACAAATACACAAACGGCACGAGCGCCATCACGATTGACCCGAACATCATCACGCGAAAATCATCTTTTTCTCCGCGCTGAATGTCCATAAAGCGCGCAATGGGAATCGGGAGCAAAGATTTGCACATTAAATAAATCGCCGCGGCAAATCCCGCAACTGAAATTGACCCACCCTTAATTTGTTCGGTAATGAAAACCGCGAAAATCGGGCTCATCAGCCCCACGCCGGAAAACAGGAAAAAATCAGATAAAATCAAAACGCGGATGACTTTGTTCACCCGCACGCGTTCAAATAACTTGGAAACAAATGTTGGAAAACGCATAAAAGTCAATTAAAAATTAATTAATGAATAGATTCTTGTAAAACAGCCCAAATTTTATCCGCAATAATTTCCGGTGGCAAGATATAATTTTTCTTCTTGTCATAACAATCAATAATCCTGCACATTTTCGGATACATCTTCCCAAGTAATAAATAATTCTTTCGAGCCCCGGCCAAATGTTTCATGCTTTGTTGATGCATATCAGTCGTTTTCCCGTGCGTCGAAACATACTTTGAACTCTTACGCGATCTCCCCAATTTTAAAGAAACGGCAAGAGGCAGCATAAGAATAAAAACAATGTCCGGCTTTGGAAGTTTCAAAAAATTATATTCAAGCTGCCGCGACCATTTCCAAAACCGTATTTTTTCTTTCACTGTTTTGTATTTTGTTGCCTGATGGCCAAAATTGGAAGTTGAATAACGGTTTGCCACTACTACCCCATCCGCCAGTGCCTGAATTAGTTTATTCTTTGCGGCGAATCTGTCTAATGCAAAAAATATGCTTGAAATTTTAGGGCTTAGCTTCGTTGCGTCTCCAAATTCACCTGCCAAATAATCTTCGACAAACGTGCATGACCGTTGTTTATATTGCGGAAAATCAAAATACGAAGTTTTAATACCCAATTTCCGCAATCGTTCCAGTAAAAGTTTTGATTGTGTCGCCTTGCCAGTAAAATCTATGCCCTCAATCACGACAAATAATCCCTGCTTTGAATGTTTTGCCATACAATGAAAAGAGTATAACACGCATTGCGTAATTGCAAAAAGGGGCATATGCCCCTTTTTGCAATTCTCTGCGTCTCGTAAATCTGAAAATCTACAACATCTATTTTTCAATTTCAATGCCCATGCTACGCGCCGTGCCTGCAATTATTTTTTTCGCTGCTTCAATGCTATTCGCGTTCAAATCCTGCATTTTCTTTTGCGCGATTTCTTCAAGCTGTTTATTTGTTATTTTCCCAACTTTCTTTTTGTTCGGCACGCCAGAACCCAATGATACTCCGGCGGCCTTACGCAGTAAATCCGACGCAGGCGGAGTTTTAAACACAAGGTCAAACGACCGGTCTTCGTAAATCGTGATTTCAACCGGAATAATATCCCCTATACGATCCTGCGTCGCGGTATTGAATTTATTCACAAAATCACCGATATTGACTCCATGCTGCCCTAATGCGGGGCCAACCGGCGGCGCGGGATTTGCTTTACCAGCAGGAATCTGCAATTTCAATTTTGTTTTAATTGTCTTTGCCATAATACAGTAATAAGGCATCAGTTATCGGGTCTACTCTTTAAAAACTTTATATAACCATAGATACGCTTCATAAGAATCGTGTACTGTTCTGCCATTATAACAGCTTTTTCTGGGGATACAAACTTTTTGTCAGCACATCTCGAGAAGTTGCTTTTTGTTTCCTCTGCTTCTGCGATGGCGATATCGCGCAGAATATGGGTCTTATCCTTGACGGTTCTTTTTGCATATGCCTCTGCGATATTATTCGCTACGGCAGATGACGATCTTCGTAACTGATCGATGCTGCGATATTTTTCGTCGTCGGGAAATTCCTTCGTAGATTCGTAAACCCGTATCTCGAGATCTTTTGCCAACTGATAAATTTCTAAATTTTCCAGCCCAATACCCATGAAAATCAATCTTTATTTACCGATACCTGATTACCGATTACCGATACCTGATTACCGATTACCGATACCTGATTACCGATTACCGATACCTGATTCCTGATTACTGATACCTGATCCCTGTCTACAGTTTCTTAATTTGCAAAAAATCTAGCTCTACCGGCGTTTCCCTGCCGAAAATGGCTACCATCACGCGCACCCGTCCGCGCGCCTCATCCACATCATCCAGCTTGCCTTCCATATCGCGAAACGGCCCGTCGGTAATGCGCACCAAATCCCCTGCTTGCACGTCCAAAACATATACAGGTTCCCCGCCTGATACCCTGCGCATAATTTCTTCCATTTGTTTGGCATCAACCGGTGTCGGTGTGACGCCCGCGCCCACGAATCCCGTCACTTGAGGGGTGTTGCGCACCACATACCATGACTCGTCGTCCACGATCATTTCCACAAACACATAGCCGGGAAAAAGTTTTTCTTCCACGTTCACGCGCTTGCCGCGTTTTATTTTCACCTTTTTTTCTTTGGGGACCAAAATGTTAAACACTTTATCCTGCATACCAAGCGTTTCCGCGCGCCTGTGCAAATTGCGCGCAACCGCGTCTTCATACCCGGAGTATGTATGAATCACATACCAGTTCCGCTCTTGAGTTCCCAATTGCTTTGGCATACTACAAATGAATAAAAGATACCAATATACAAATGTGTACTAATGATGCGAATAGATACTAATAAATGCACCTATTCGTATTATTTGTATCATTCGTCGCCGTTAGTATATTAGTGTCATATTGTTATTTTGTAATGAATATTCCCACTCCTTGCAAAAACACGAAGTCAATCGCGCCCAAAAACACGGCGACAATCGCGCAAAAAACAATGAGCGCAATCACATCCCTGGTTGCGTCTTTGCGCGACGGCCAACTGATGCGGCGCGCTTCCTCGGCAACGCCTTTGATATAAACTTTCAATGATTCAATAAGTTTCATAGGACTTTACACAACTATATCACATTCGTATATTCGCCTTCCTACGGCAGGTAGGTAGTAATTAGCCATTCCAAATTGGTTACACCAACGAGTAACCAATAATCATAATTCGTTTATTCGCAAATTCGTACTAATTAGTTATTCGTTGATTTCAAACAATCTTAAAAGGCCCTGCGGCCTTATGTATACTATACAACCAAACACGCCTTGTCAAATTCCACGCCCCCCCCCGCATCATCAGTGTTGCGTTAGATTCTGGAATCAAACTAACGTTTAAGAATAAAGGAGGTTTGACTTATTTTTGCCTGAAATCATCTTCGGTCAAATTGGCTTAGCGCAAAATTGATTTAAAAGTTCCGAAAGGGATTTCTCTTTTGCCAGCCGGAACGATCACGGTCAAAATTGGATTTCCGATTTTTCTAAATTTGGCATGACTGCCTTTTTGCGAAATATAAATAAAGCCCTTTTTCTGAAGGACTTTGATGATTTCCAAAGATGAGCAGAGTTTAGACACTGCAGATTGACGCTTTGACAAGTTCCGGTTTTTCAATTTTCACCACTTTCGGAACTTTTGTATCCTCAAAATATAACCTTAATGCCTCGTCTAAAGCCGCCAATGCTTCTTTCTTGGTTTTACCGAAGCTGGAAATATCCACATTCAAACATTGAGCAACATAATATTTGCCTTCTTTCCAGACTACATTTTTTAAATCAATTTTGCGCATATTTTTGTTGTTTCTACACTGTAATATTATCAAATGGATAGAAATAAGTCAAATAAAGAGCGAAAAGGCAGCCCTGCCTGCGCAGGCAGGACAGGCACGTACCACGGGCTTCGCCCTGAAAGCTCCATGCTTTTTATACTATGGATGAGATTGACTGTTTTTCGCACGCTCCCACCGCGCGTGCGAAGCAATGATTTCCTGGCGGCTTGAATCAAAATCCTGCCATCCCACGACTTCAATGGGTTCGTTTTTAAAGCTTGCGGATTTGGAAAAATATTTCGCAATTGCATCAAGCACCGACTGTTTCACATCTGAAAGTTTTTGTATGTTCTGTAAACGCGGATTTTTGTTTTGCACTGCTAAAATTTTGTGGTCGCGCTTGTTATCATCAAGCATAATTAAAACGCCGATGGGCCGCGCTTCAACCACACAGCCCACAAATGTCGGTTCGCTTCCCATAACCAAAATATCCAGCGCGTCGCCGTCTTCGGAAAGCGTCTGGGGGATAAATCCATAATCAAACGGGCATTGCAGTTGTTTTTTAGGCACACGGTCCAGCACGAACGCTCCGATACGCGCGTCAAACTCATACTTGTTTTGGCTCCCTTGCGGCATCTCAATAATTGCGCTGATTGTTTGCGGCGCGTTCTCGCCTATTATGACATTTTCAATATGATATTGCATACCACGTAGTGAATTTTGTGGACTATTTCTTTCTGCGATACCCCGTAATTTCTTTTTGTTGCTTCGTAACTCGTTAAAAATCTACTGCGGGGCTTACCATTTCCTAAATCCTAAATCCTAAACTCTAAATCCTAAATAAATTCTAAATTATCTCAAGTCACAAATTCCAAACTGTTTTGAACATTAGAATTTAGGATTTGGTGCTTGTTTAGAATTTAGTGCTTAGGATTTAGTGCTTTCCTTTACGCGCGAGCGCAAATGGTTGAGTGGGATTCCGCTTTGCGGGATGTTCAAAATCTACTACGGGGCATAAAAATAAAATTTGACATTTGGACTTAGGATTTTATTTTATATATCTACTTGTTTTACTTCGGTAGCGTAGCTTTGAATGAATTTTTTGCGCGGCAGCACATCGTCACCCATGAGTACATTAAACAACCTGTCTGCTTCAACTGCGTCATCAATCGTCACTTGCTTGACCACGCGCGTATCGGGATTCATAGTTGTTTCCCATAATTGCGCAGGATTCATTTCTCCAAGGCCCTTGTAGCGCTGAACAGACACGCCTTTGTACAGACTGATATCTTCACTACCCGTTTCTGTTTCTCCAATTTCATCCGTTGCCTCTGGGATTTCAACTTTTTGTTTTTGCGGTTCTGCTTTGACTAATTTCAAAACTTCCTGAATCGCTTTTTCTTTTTCTTCTTCTTTGTCCGAATACACATATCTGATTTCTTTTCCTTTTTGGATTCTGAACAGCGGCGGCTGTGCCAAATACAAATACCCTTGTGTAATCATATCCTGAAAATATCTGAAAAACAGCGTCAACAGCAATGTCCGAATGTGCATGCCGTCAACATCTGCATCGGCCATAATGATGATTTTATGGTACCGCAGTTTTGCCAAATTGAAATCTTGCGCAATTGCGGTTCCCAGCGCCACGATAAGCGACCGAATTTCTTCATTCGCAAGAATTTTATCCAAGCGCGATTTTTCAACATTCAACGGTTTTCCACGAAGCGGCAAAATCGCTTGAAATCTCCTGTCGCGTCCCTCTTTTGCCGAACCGCCAGCGGATTGTCCCTCAACAATGAAAATTTCCGCATCTTCAGCTTTGCGCGTTTGACAATCTGAAAGTTTGCCCGGCAGCGACGAACCCTCAAGCACGCTTTTGCGCAGCACGAAATCCTTTGCGGTCTTTGCCGCGATGCGCGCCTTGGCCGCAAGCGCCACTTTTTCCAAAATAGCTTTTGCGTCATCGGGGTTTCGCTCTAAAAATTCCTTGAACCCTGCATTCATTGCGTTTTCAACTACAGAACGCGCTTCTGGATTACCGAGTTTTGCTTTGGTCTGACCCTCAAATTGCGGCTCGTGCAATTTCACGTGCACAATCGCAACCAATCCTTCCCTGACGTCGTCCCCGGTCAAGGTTGAGAACTCATTTCCATTTTTAAATATATTGTATTCTTTTGCCGCATCATTCAAGACGCGCGTAATCGCGGAACGAAATCCGGTCAGATGCATGCCCCCTTCCCCGGTTTTGATGTTATTTGCAAACGAAACTTCAAGTGATTGCACATCGTCGATGTAGCGCAAGGCGACTTCAATATGCATATCGGAAACGTCCTTTGCCATGAAAAATAAATTCTTGTGTACCGGCGTTTCATCTTCGGTCAAATATTTCAAATACGACACAATACCTCCTTCGAAATAAAATGTATAGCGCATGGGCTCTTTGGTTTCGTCGCGCGCGTCAACAAACCGAATGGTGATGCCGCGCACCAAATACGCCTGCTCGCGCAAATGGTCCAAAATGTGCTTGATGTCAAACTTTATTTCGGAAAAAATCACAGGGTCCGGTTCGAACACAATGAATGTCCCTTGCTTGTCTGTTGCGCCAAGCTTTTTCACATGCGCTTTTGGCTTTCCTCGCGCATATTCTTGCATCCATGCGCCAGCCCATTTGCCATCGCGCTTATATACGTCAATGCGCATCCATTTGGACAACGCATTGACAACAGAAAGCCCCACTCCATGCAGTCCTCCTGCGATTTTATACGATGTGCCGCCGAATTTTCCGCCCGCATGCAAGGTGCACGCTGCTGTTTCCAGCGCTGATTTTTTTGTTTGCGGATGCGGGTCAACAGGAATGCCGCGGCCGTCATCACAAACTGATACGCGGTTTTGCGGCAGCAGCTGCACTTCAATAATTTTGGCATATCCGTTTTGCGCCTCATCAAGCGAGTTATCAACGATTTCCCAAATCAAATGATGCAATCCGTCGGTTCCTGTTGAACCGATATACATGCCCGGACGCCTGCGCACCGGCTCAAGTCCTTTAAGCACATAAATATCTTTTGCCTCGTACGAATTATCTGAAGAAACAGCCGCGCGCGCGCCCTGCGCCAAAGCGTTTTTCTTTGGTTCGCCTGATTGTTTTTTGACAAGAATTTTTTTAGCCATAGAACTTATCGAATTTCAACATGAAAATGAGTTTGGAGCGCGCGTATGATTTTCTGTTCTGCCGCAACTACATTGCTGTCTTGCAATGTTTTCGTATCTGACCGATACGTTACCCGAAACGCAACTGATTTTTTGCCATTGCCCAAATCATACACGCTTAAAAATTCTATGCCTGCCACAATGGGGTCAATGTGTTCCATGCGAGAAACCATATCCTGCCACCGCACATCATTTTCTGCGCATATTGCTATATCGCGGTTGATTGCCGGATATTTGGGAAGCTGCTGATATTTCTTTGTGGAAACGACACTGCATTCATTTACCAGCTGTTCAAAATCAAGTTCAAACAGCGCAACGCCTTTGTTGTGAAAATCAAACTTTCGCAATGTCGCGTCATGCATGGCGCCCATATACCCGACATCACGCCCGTTTGCCATAATACGCATGCTTGTATGCGGGTCTAAAAATCCGATACCATCTTCAGGCGCAAATGAGACCAAAACGCCTTCGCACAAGCTGCCGATGCTTTCAACAATGCCCTTTGTGTTAAAAAACAAATCTTGTTTTGCATCACCTGCCACAACTCCTGCAAGCATCTTGGGCTGCGCGGGCAACACATCGCATCCATCAAATATTCCTATGCCCGTCCGATACACGCGGCTAAGCTCAAAAAGCTTACATTCTCCAAAAAAGCGCAAATTGCTTTCAACATTTTTTACTAAATTTGGCATCAATGTGTTTTGCAAAAAGCGATTTTTCCCCGCAGGCGGATTTATGAGTTCAATGGAGCCCCACTGGCGAAGCCCGTGGTACCTACTTTCTCGCCCATTGGGCGACATCCCGAAACGCCATTCATCCCGCAATGTACGGGATGGTCTTCCGGCGTGAGGGATGGAGCCAGAAACAATGCCGAGTTTTTCCGCAATACCCTCCTCTGCCCACGGATAATTAAATACTTCCTGCATACCGCATCCCATTGAAAGCAATGTTTTGATTTTTGATTCCATGTCGAATGCGAGCTGATATGCAGGTTTTTTCAAATTCACCAATTCCTGTTTTTCCATCACACGGTCATAGCCATACATGCGCGCGACCTCTTCAACAAGGTCTTCTGGAATAGAAATATCTCCTGTTGCCCGCCACCACGGAACGCGCACGCGCAACGTTTTGCCATGAGCATGTGATACAATCGTAAACCCGAGTTTGGTAAGCAATGCATCGATTTTCTTCTTGCCAATAATCTGCCCGATTCTCTTTTCAATAAAATCATACGTGGTGCGTATGGTATTATCCTCACCCTTGAAATAATTACGGTCATACAACCCAACCACCTGCGCTTCGGGAAGCAATTGCTTGATTAAAAATACTGCCCTGCGCATGCCGAGCTCTGCCAGTTTCGGATGCAATGCTTTTTCAAAACGAATGGAGCTTTCTGTATGAATATTCAGCGCCTGCGAGGTGCGACGGATATGCATAGCGTCAAAGTTCGCAGCCTCCAAAACGATGGTTGTGGTGCGGTCGTGAATGCCGCTTTTCATACCACCCATGATTCCCGCAAGCGCAACAGGATCGCGCGCATCAGTAATGACCAGCATATCTTTGGTCAATGTTTTTTCCTCTTCGTCAAGCAAGGTGATTGTTTCGCCCGCGCGCGCTTTACGCACCATAATGCACGGCATCTTAGACGCGCCTTTGCGCAAAAGCGAAATATCAAACGCGTGCAAGGGCTGCCCTATTTCCATCAAAACATAATTCGTCACATCAACAATGTTATTAATGCTCTTCATGCCTACGGCAGCCAATTCTTTTTTCAACCACGCAGGAGATTCTGCAACCTCAACATTGGCAATAACTGCGCCTATGTAGCGCGGACACGCTTTTTTATCCTGAATAACAATTTTCAATTTCTGGTTTTTGTTCAGCGATAGCGCTTTTGCGTACACAGCAGGAGATTTCACTCGTACCCCGTATAACGCGCCAAGTTCTCGCGCAATGCCGTAATGCGACCACAAATCAGGCCTGTTGGTAAGCGACTTATTGTCAATGTGAAACACAACATCGTCAAGACCCAATGCTCGTGCAAGTTTTTCGCCAACAGGAAGTTTCAAATTTGTCAAATCAACAACCTCTCCCTCGGCAGATTCGGCAAGCTCTTCGCAGACAGGCTTCATACAAGTTCCCTCGGCGCGCGAGAACATATCGGCCAATCCGATTTCGCCTGCTGAGCAAATCATCCCGTCAGACTCAATGCCGCGAATAGTCGCTTTTTCTAATTTGACCAAATCGCCTTGCCCGTGCAATCTAACCATTGCGCCCACTTGCGCAAATGCAACCAGCATGCCTTCATGTAAATTCGTCCCACCGCACACAACTTCCTTTTGTTCCACTCCCGGCCCAAATGAAACCAATACCAATTTGAGTTTGTCCGCATTCGGATGTTTCGCAATACGCGTGACGCGACCCACAACAATATGCTCAAACTGTTTTCCTTGCGTTTCAATTTTTTCAACCTCAACAGTTGACGTGGTCAATTTCAACTTGATGTCTTCCGCAGAAACTCGCGAAGGCAATGAAATATATTTTTTCAAAACACGCAAACTTATTAACATATATATGTGGTTATATTCATCAATGCGATTAAAACTGGCGCAAAAATCTCATATCGCCAGAATGCAATAACCGGATATCATCAATGCCGTATTTCATCATAGTAATGCGGTCAAGCCCGATGTTGATGTAAAAACCCTGCCATTGTTTCGGGTCAATGCCTCCGACAGCCAACACATTGGGGTGTGGCAATCCGCCCGGCATCATTTCCACCCACCCATCTCCGCATATTGAACATCCTGCGCCTGAGCAATTCAAACACTGCATATCAATTTCAAAACCAGGTTCCACGAACGGGAAAAAACCCGGACGCATGCGTGTGGTTACCTGCGCGCCAAAAACCCGTTCCAAAATCGTGCTGACCAAAATTTTTCCTCCGGCAAGCGAAATATCCTTATCCACTATCAATGCCTCGTACTGGTAAAACGTGCACTCATGCCCTGCGTCCGTTGCCTCATTGCGAAATACCCTGCCGGGATACACGAACCGAAATGGAGGTTTATGCGTTTGCATGTACCGCACGCTGACGCCGGTTAAATGCGGACGCAAGCACAATTTTTCAAAACCCTTTTTTGCTCCTGCGCTTTTTCCAACTGATTCGGGCTTAATCCAATAAGTATCCATAGATTCGCGCGCGGGATGGTCATCCGGAAAATTCATATTGTCAAAATCATACCCCTCGCTTGATATTTCAGGTCCTTCATATATTTCAAATCCCAAAAACTTAAATGCGTCGTTTAACTCGTTTTTGACCTGCGTTACGGGATGGAGATGCCCGATGTCATATTTCGTTCCGGGCTGAGTCATGTCAAGCGCGTAATTCTCCTGCGATTGATTGCCAATACTTGATAATTTTTTTTGATGCAACTGCTCAAATTCTTTGCGCAAAGCGTTTGCTTTTGGACCAAATGCGCGACGCTCGCCAAGCGGCATATGCGCCAAACTGCGCAAAAACAAAGTTAGTTCAGCTTTTCTGCCCACATATTTTACCCGCCACGCTTCCAGCTCAGCCAAATTCTTGATATGTTCAATTTCTTGTTTTGCCGATGCTCTCAATGTTTCAAAATCCATAAAGTTTAGAATTTAGTGCTTAAAATTTAGAGTTTAAAGTTTAGGATTTAGGATTTAGAATTTGTTTAGTATTTAGGATTTTCCGCCATAGGCGTATCAGCCTCTGGCTGAAGAAATTAGGACTTAAAGTCTAAGGTTTGGGATTTGGGATTTAGATTATAGATTATATATATTGTAATACAAAACAGCGCGCATTGCAAAACGCCCGTCACTGCTCGAAAAATTTAAAAAATGTATTCCTTCGACTCGTTCCACTCGCTCAGGATGATTCTTTCGCTGCTATAGCTGTGAGCGAGTCTTTCGACGGTGAGCGGAGTCGAACCGCTCAAGACGAGTCGAATCAGTTGCGGGGGCTGGTATCCTACCCATAAAGCTTCGGAGTACCTTAGTTTATCTCCATTACACATTACACAATAAGAAATAACACACCATTCCGTAGCCTTAGCGAAGGATGGTTGCGGGGGCTGGATTCGAACCAGCGATCTCAAGGTTATGGGCCTCGTGAGATGACCACTTCTCTACCCCGCGTATCCAGTATAAAACAGATTGTGATATTCGTCAAAACAAAACCCGCAATGATATGCGGGTTTGAAATTTTTGGAAGCCGATTCTCCCTGCGTCAACCACGCAGGAATGCGAACCGGCTTCCCTAAGGAGGAAGAGATTATATTATATCACACTTTTAACAAAAAATAAAGTGCTTGTAATGGTTTAATACATTTCGTATATCCATTATCGTATTTCAAAATCCAAAGCATTGTTATACGTATCCTGCATATTTTTCCTTGTTAAAACCTCGTTTGCCACGGGATTTTGCGCAAAACACTGTGTTTCACAAAATACTCCTGTATGCTCACCCCACCCCACGCTATCTATAATCTGCCCAGTATCCGCAGACCCATACCGCAGCGCTATCGCATTGTCATTCGCAAGGGTAGTGCTTGTTCTGGCATCTGCTGTTTTTTCAACAAAATCATTATTCGCCCATACATACGTCCCGTATACATAAATAAACGTATCAGTTGTCCATGATTTAATTGCATAATCTGATGCTCCTGTTTTTGTCCGTTTCACTAACCGATATCCCTTCAAATTCACTGTACCGTCGTTGGGATTGTACAACTCGATAAAATCATTATTTGTTTCCCCTGCCCCGCCTGTTATTTGCACTTCTGAAATTAAAAGCTTCTGGGTTGGTTGAGGGGAACTTGTTGGACTCGGTGATGGTGTTGGAATCAAGGATGGCGTTGGTGATAACATTGGACTTGGTTCAACCGACGGGCTTGGCTCCAATGTGGGGCTCGGCAAAGGCGACGGAGATAATTCAGGACTCGCAATTGGGCTTGGCGCTGGAGAAACCGCAATGTTTTGCCCTTGGTTTGCGCATGCGACTATTTCCAAAGTGCGAAATCCAATTGTTGATTTCGTGTTACGCGGCACAGGTATTGCGCATACAAAATCATTCTGATTCATATTCGTATCTTTGCTGGAAACACGCGAGAGCGCGATACCTTTGTCCGGATTTTGCGCGCTTGCGCTTTCGTAATTTTGCGCTTCCCCGAATCCAACCAAATCCGCAATGCCGCCATCAGGATTTACCATATACACAGTGTTATTTTTGCTCACACCGTATCCATCGCTTGACCATACTTCGTCAGCGCCAATTGTTTGGCTGTATTCAGGATTGCTGATAAGAAAATATCCATTACGCGCAATTATTCCTGCAAACTTTTTTGACGACACGAGCACCGAATCTGTTCCGGTTTCTGTTTTCTTGCGCAATTCCCACCCAGACAAATCAACCGCATATTCGTTAGGATTATACAATTCCACGAATTCGTGCCGCGTTGATTGTTCATCTTCAAGCAAAACCTGCGAAATCAAAATGCGCGCAAATTGTTTTTTTGTTTCGGATGACACAACCGGCGGCGTCATAAATAAAACCGTTGACGAAGCCGGCGGCGTAGTAACAAATGTTATTTTGGAATCTGCGGGTTGATACGATGAATCGCCCAAAATCCTCGCAACTTGATTGCTTGAACTACTTTGAGAAATAGAACCTTGTCCCGAGCCTGCCTGCGGTGAGCTTGTCGAATCTGCTTGTGAAGAGCTTGTCGAATCCGTCGAATGGACTTGCATGAAGCTTGCTGGGCTTGCAATGATAACTGGCTGCACTGCAATATTACTGGTAAGAATATTTAAAAATTTTTCCCGCGCAGGTGTAATGGAAAACAAAATCCCGGTTGCAACGAGAATACTCAATCCTGCTGTACACAAAATCGCTATCCGCGAAAAACCATAAGACCAATGCATATTCTTACGCGATATCAATATACGCATAGCATAGCACAAAATATGCCCGATTCCTGAAGGATATGAAAAAACGTCTATTTCTCAACTTTAAACATTTTCCCATGCCCCGGAATAACAAAGTCAGCAATACCTAAAAGAGTTTTCCTGCTATCCAAGCCTACCCCCACCATACTGTCTCCCTGGAGGAAATCCCTGCCCGACGCAGGCGGGGAACCCCATCATCGCCTTACCTGCCCGCTGTACAAGTCCCCTCGGAAGGAATCGAACCCTCATCAAAGGATTAGAAGTCCTTTATTCTGTCCATTGAACTACGAGGGGGTACTATGGCAGACGGGGAAGAGCGCTGCTCTGTCCATTGAGCTACAAGGAGCTCTCCTTCGCCTTGACTCGCGTCAAAGCTTCGGATGAGCGAGAATCACTGGTTTTTAGAATTCTTGCCCTTCCGAAGCTTGAATGACAGCGAGAGCGAAGGAGAAAACTACATGGAGAACCCCGACCGTGGCGCCGAGACTCCGTTACCTTTCTTAAGTCTACCGCAGAATTTTCGCACGCGCGATTTCTACTTACGGTCGTTCTATTAAAGTATTCTATTTCGTAAACCCAAACGTGGAGAGGGCTTAATTACTGTTGGCGCGCTGTGAAAGAAATAAAAGTGAAATAAAAAAGCTTTTAAAAAGGTGCGTGGCTGTATAAGTAATTCTATCCAGGTTGTTCTGGTTAACCCTACATCATAAGTGTAAAGGGTCGCCTTTCGACACCAACGAAAGTATTAGCTATTGGGCTATCCCTTTGAAGTTGGGACAATTGGCTTTATACCAATTGATAGCTTCGCTCGTACATTCATATTTAATGCCCATGTTCGGCCTCGTCGGTATGCACGTCCATATCCGCTAGGCGGGCAGGTAAACGATTTAGTTTAGAGTGGCGGACACGGAGCACACGCACCGATATTTGGCAGCGAGCACGCTTTTGGCCGCTGAGCGGTATAATCTTTTCCTTGTTCATATGTCACCCACCCGTCTTTTCCGATTTGTGACGCATCAATCATGATTGGACACGAACAACACTGCGTTAACTGAATTCCCAGCACTTGTTGTGATTGTGTGGTACCAGTAAATTTAAACGTAGAGAGGATTTGAGTAAATAAGATCCCTAACTCTTCAGTTTTTGATACGTCACGAGGTGTTTCGAGCGTTATACTATAGAATAATGTAGTGTCTTTGGAAAAGAATAATACTTCATAAATATGCTCAGGCCCTTCTCGGGGCAAAGACATCGCCGCCGGTTCTCCATCAACAGTTAATATGATTGAATCATATGGTAATCCAACGAGTTCTCGGAGGCTTGTAAATGGTTTACCTGTTTGAGAATTAAAATTCTTTTGTTCGTCGATAATAAGACGATAGATATTTTGAGTGTCTTGAAATGTTTCTGTGCTTTGAGAGCTCGACGAATGCTCAATTTGTTTCCATTGTGCTGGCAGTTTTATGTTGTAACTTGCATAACCGGTAGCAGGGTCGGGCGTAATAGTATACGTTTTCCAATTTGCAGTCACATCGGGAGTTGCCGCAGGAGAAGGAGTGATTAGAATTTGATAAGAGGCAAGTATACTTTTAAGTTGCTGGTTTTGATAATAGAGAAAAGCCGTGGAAGCTAAAAGCACAAGCGCGAGAAGAGAAAAAATAATAACCAGTGGATTACGATTCATGGTCGCAAGGGGAACTGAAACCGGATTGTTTGCTGGTTCTGAAACCGGATTTTGGATGTTTTGATTTTCCATATAAAATTGAACACTTAATAAATAGAC
>Ga0210017_1002348_pt1 | contig 16224 bp, 9 predicted proteins | sample CryGeyCG2014_020_FD_183966 | JGI IMG/M metagenome (GOLD analysis project Ga0210017, IMG submission 183966) | Groundwater microbial communities from aquifer - Crystal Geyser CG08_land_8/20/14_0.20 (SPAdes) (version 2) | ecosystem: Environmental > Aquatic > Deep subsurface > Groundwater | place... | reverse complement strand
TTTACGAATTATTTCTTTCTTTTCATCCTCATATCTCTTTATTTTATCCTGTGTTCGTAACGCATAATCATCATAAAACCTACTTATCCTCTCTATTTCTCTATCAAAAAGCCGTTCGTTTCTTTTTTGATATCTTTCTATAACCGGTTTCTTCCATCTCTCCCAAGTTTTGAGCAATAACCCTCTTTTAATTGGCGAATCTTTAAGTGTTTTGCCGATACTTTCACTTTCTACATCAAGCAACTCATTCGCAATGGCAATGTCTATCACATCAAATTTGCCTTCTGCTTTTTCAATAAACACCAATGGCGCCAAAATTTCTTCTGTTTCCACTCCGGCTATTTTTAATTTCCAAAGAAAAATAAATCCTTCTTTTCCAGTTGCACCACTTAGCTGGGATATTTTACTGTCATGTTTTGTCAAATAGAAAATTAATGATGGTATTGGTCTTGTTTGAAGTTTTAAACCGTCTTCAATAATTTTACTAATGACCGGATGATCTTTGTGCGCGCGGGAAATTTTACCTTCTTCGTCATCGCGAAGCTCCCGAAAGGCAACGGGAAATTTATAGTTATCTATAATAAATACCGTTTCATCACCAGTTGGTTTAACTTTTTTGCCTAATGATAATTTACAAAGATTCAGTAAATCTCTGTCAAAATCTGAAATTGCTTGCTTTGTTTCTGCTTCAGTTTTTTTGAATAAAGCAGCAACAGCTTGGTCGGTGCTTTCCAATAGTAAATTTCGGTATTGTAAAGTAGTCTTAGAAATAACATCTTTCAATCCTTCCTGCAGTTCTGAAAATGCCTTGTCATATTCTTCAGGACTCCTGCAATTTTGGTAAATTTCAAGTATCTTCTTTTCAAAATCAAGACCGGATCCCAAAGCTCCCAGAATTTCATCGGAACTACCGAAGAGACCATTAAATAAATTAAGTTTCTGATCTAATAACTCCAATACCCGTTTGTCCGCATAATTTTTGGTGTTGAGAAAATTCGCAACCACTACCTGGTATTTCTGACCATAACGATGGCAACGGCCGATTCTTTGCTCCACTCTTTGAGGATTCCAAGGCAAATCGTAGTTAATAACAATATTACAAAACTGGAGATTTAAACCCTCTCCACCGGCCTCGGTTGTAAGAAAAACCTGGCTGTTTTTCTTAAAATCATGTATTAAAGCTTGGCGCACATTTGCGTTAAAGGAACCCTGGTTTGCTCTTTCCGGAAATTCTTTTTTCCATCGATTAAAAGCTTCTCTTGCCTCGGGCGAATTATTTGAGCCATTAAACTTAGTAAAAGTAATTTCTGCTTTTTTGAGAAGTTTTGACAAATATTCTTGTGTGCGAGTTGACTCTGTAAATACCACTGCTTTTTCGGGCCATTTCTTTTTCCTCGCTTGCTTGAAAAGTCGAAGTAATGCGTCAATTAAGGCCTTACCTTTTATGTTTTCTTTAATTCTGACAGCCAAAGAATAATACTCTTCCAATTCCTCTATCTCTTTTTTAATATCTTCGTCACTAAAAGCGCTATCAATACGTTGCTTTTCTTTTTTTTGTTTTTGCTCTATCCCTTCTAATTCTAATTCTTCAAGTTCTTCTTCCAATTCTTCATCAAGAATAGTTTTTGGATTCTGGTTTTGCGCTGATGATTCGTTTTTTCTTAATTCAAGTTCTGCTTTAAGATTTTCGCTTAATTTTTTAAGCGTATTGGCAATAGCAAATGAGGAACTGGCTAATAGTTTTCTATAAACCAAAACCATTAAATTTCTCTGGGTTGTTGTGATAGCAGCGACACTGGGCCGTTGCAGATAAGTAGAAACTTTTTCATATAATTCAACTTCTTCATCGGTAGGAGTAAAATCGAAAGTCATTGATGTCCTGTCGGTAAATTGTACATACTCCAAAACCTGTTTTCGCAAAGTCCGCGTGATTACTCCCGAGATTGACAACGAGTCATCACTTTCTTCTCCGCGAATCAACGCTCCCAATTCCTCCAACCTTAATTTGGCGAGTTCCGACTGATCTTTTATCGGTTGTATAAACTTCGTCTTAAAACTATATGGCGATCCGAGAAATTTATCGTCTATAAAACTCGCTATCCCGTATAATTCCTCAAGACTATTTTGCAGAGATGTCGCCGTCAACAAAACTTTGGGCTTATCCTTAATAATTTCGCGAATGTCATATGCCATCTTTGACGCATCTCTTCCTTTAAAAACTCGCCTAAAACGATGCGCCTCATCAATAACAACAACATTCCACGGCTGTTTTTTAATCAAGCCGAGGTGAGTATAAACAAAATGATAAGAAACAATAAAGACCCCGTCATAAGTAAATGGAACCTTATGGCCGCTATTTACCTGCGCGTTGAAAGAAGGACCATCCCAAACTTCTGATTCAATACCAAATTTCGATAGTAATTCATCCTGCCATTGCTTTCTCAATGAAGCGGGAGTTATAACCAAAATTTTTCTTTTCCCTTCGGCCCATAATTGGGATATGATAATTCCGGCTTCTATTGTTTTACCTAACCCGACTTCATCGGCTAAAATTGCTCCGCGAGAAAGCGGGCTATTGAACGCATAGAGTGCCGCGTGAATTTGGTACGGATTAAGATCAATTGTTGATTTTGCCAAAACCGAGGATAAACGACTTAAAGAACCGGCCATTTTTTGAAGGATTACTTTTTCTGCGAGATATCTTTTAAGAAAAACTGACATATTTCTATTTCAGTAAATCATCAACGCCAACGCCTAATGCCTTGGCAATTTTAGCTAAAGTTTCTATTGTCGGGTTCTTATTTGCTCCGGACTCAATTTTAATAATGGTAGCGTGAGAAACATCCGCTAGCCTTGAAAGTTTATCCTGCGATAAATTCTTTGCTTTTCTAAGTCTTTTTATGTTTTTAGAAATAGTGAATTATTTTTGTCATTGTGATATGATAATATAGATATTAGGATATTGATATTATTCTATCGTTCATGAGTTATCTATAATGCTATGATACCAAATTTTAATAATTTAGTAAATGGGATGTATAATGCCACCCAATTTTGGACTCGACAACCAAAGTCAGTCCCTTGTTAAATCTTTTTTATATGATATTATTCAAAATATTCCAATATCTTAATCGAAAAATATGTCTTCCAATCAACTTAAATTAAAAAGATGTTCAACCAACCCAATCCTTAAACCAAACTCAAAAAATTCTTGGGAGCGGAAAGCGGTGTTTAATCCTGCGGCTATAGAAAAAGACGGGAAAATTTATCTTTTGTATCGAGCCATAGGCGAGCATAAAAAATATGTTTCCCGAATTGGACTGGCAGTAAGTAAGGATGGCATTCATTTCCACCGAGTTTCAAATAAACCTGTTTTAAAACCAGAAAAAAAATACGAACAAGGAGGCACTGAAGATCCAAGAATTATTAAAATTGGGAGCAAATTCTATATCACCTACGTTGCTCTCACTAATCCCTTTGGTAAAAGTCCAAGGTTTGCGAGAACCTTTCTTTTTTCCACTTCTAATTTTAGAACCTTTAAAAGAATAGGACTCATTACTTCAAAAAGAATAGATAATAAAGATGTAGTGCTCTTTCCCGAAAAAATAAACGGAGCTTACGTTATGCTTCATCGGCCCCGGGGTTGGACCAGAAAAAATGTTTTTAAAAAGAACGGGAAATTGTATTTTAAGGGTGAACGTGGATTAGAAGAATGGTCCGAGAAGCAAATCCCAAAATATTTCCCAGAAAAACCTGGCATCTGGATAGCTTATGGGAAAGATTTTAAAAATTTTGCCGGACATAAGCTAATTATGGAACAAATTCAAGAATGGGAAAATGATAAAATTGGAACAGGTCCGCCACCAATTAAAACAAAATATGGCTGGTTATTAATTTACCATGGAGTTGAAGAAGTTGGAGTAAATCCAAAATATATCTCCTGGGCAAAAAAACCCAATACCAAAATCTACAGGGCGGGAGCTGCTTTGCTAGACCTATATAATCCTTCAAAAATTATTGCTCGTTTGCCTTATCCAATCCTTGAACCTGAAAAAGATTATGAAATTTATGGTGATACTTGCAATGTGGTATTTCCAGAAGGGGCTCTAATAAAAGATGGCCAACTCTTCGTCTATTACGGAGCGGCGGATAAGGTTATAGGGCTGGCTATTATAAAATTAGAAAAATTACTAAGCGCTTTTTTAAAACACAAATGGGGGTAATTCACGAATTATCCCTGTCTAATTTGTCTAAAAAATAAAATTTATAATCTACAATAATTTTTTCGTTTTTCTCGTAAAAGGAAAAAGGGATTCTTCTGAATCCCCTTTTTTGGCTATTTACTTTTTTTCTTTTCACTCATTTTTGTTCCTTCTTTTATTCAAATATTTCAATTCTTCCATAAATTCAGTTTTATTAGTAGCATCCTCTATCTTTTTGTTGAGGTAAAAAACCATATCAGCTCTTTATGATTCCCCTGACGGCTTTCCGATGATTTCAATAATGAGCTTACTTTCTAAAAATTTGACACTAAAACATTTTCGAGTGTTAGGATCATAAAACACTCTATCAAGTACGAACTGATGTCCCTCCGGTCCTAAAAGCGTAATTTTTTCTTCTAAACCGCCCGTATCTCACTTCCTTCCTTTAAATCTTCAATTTCATCAGACTACAAAAATATGACTTCCCACTCCTTCTAAGTTTTTAAAACAGGCGATAGAAGTGCACCGACAATGCACCCAATTACAGCCCCAGTCATACTTCCCAATATTTTTTCGGCAGAATCCTCTCCTTTTAATGCCTTAACTATCCATCCCACACCAAAACCGATAATACTTCCTATTCCTATATAAAGCAATTCTCTCACCCCCCTTTAAAAATTTTATTCCCGCGACCCTCTTTGAACTTCGTTTTTCTAGATGGTAGCAGCACCCCAGTATAAACAGATAAATTTTTATAAATGTTTATAAATTGGGGCACTGCTACCGTACCGTATTATTATTTTAAGGAACAATACTCAATTAATTATTAATGGTTGTGGTTAATTGGGAAATCTTTTAGCTCTCTAAACTATTCGACTATTCAACCGTTTAACTAATTTTAGTATACACCTTTGAAAAAATTTGTCAATCAATATGGCTCCACACAGGAGTATGGAGCCAACAGTGGTTTTAAAAATATCCGCGATAATCCGCGTTAATCCGCTTTATCCGCTAATAATATTATCGTGTGTTTTCCATTTTCTATTCTTGGCATTTTGGACAAAAATAAGTACTGCGGCCTCCCAGCTTTATCACTTTAATTTTCACTCCGCATCTCAAGCACTTTTTCCCTTCTCGGCCATAAACTTTAAGATGAGGCATATACCCACCCTTTCGACCATAAATGTCTAGATATGTATCCACAGACGAACCTTTATATTTTATGGCTTCTTGCAAAATCTCTTTAATCCCTTCATAAATTTTCCCAATCTCACCATCTTTTAAAGAAGAGCCCGTCCTCTGAGGATTTACCTCGGCATAAAAACAAACTTCAGATGCATATACATTACCTAATCCTGCCAAAAAACTTTGGTCCATTAAAAGGGGTTTAATCTTTTGACGAGCTTTCTTAAATAATCCTTCTTTAAAAATCTCTAATGTAAATTTTTTATCTAACGGTTCAGGGCCAAATTTCATTTTCTCAATCACTCTAAGGGCCTCATCTCTTTTTAATAATTTTATATATCCAAACTGCCTTAAATCATTATAAAGGAGCATCTTCCCTTTCTCAAAATAAAAAATCACATGGGTATGTTTACCCCTCATCTCTTGTTTTTTGTCTCTTATCTCTTGCCTGCCCCGTAGGCTTGCCCCACGGGGTCTCTCATATATAAGTTGTCCAGTTAATTTCAAATGGATAAGGAGTCTTTCGTCCCCAGAAAGTTCTATCATTAAAAGTTTGGCTCGTCTTTTTACATCCAAAATTTGTTTACCGATAAGTCTTTTCTTAAACTCTTGAGGCGTAACATTCACAATTTTTCTAAGCCTCACTTCTATATCTTTAATTTTTCTGCCACAAATTTTGTTTTTAAGTTCCCTCTTAATTGTCTCTACTTCTGGTAATTCGGGCATAAGCGCTTTGCTAAAATAAAAAATTAAAAATAAAAAACCAAAAACACATATTAAAAACTTAAAAATTTTGAAGTTTTGTTGAAGTCTGACTTCAACAAACCCGTTCTTCAACAGAGAATCCCGTTGGGGTAAAAAACCATCAGTGTCCGCTAAAATTAAAAATCAAAAATAAAAATATCCCAAAGGGATCACTTTGTGAAAAAACGCAAGCACAAAAACACAAAAACGTTCTTTCAGAAACTTGCTTTCGAGGATCGCCAGTTTTTTATTTTTTATATGTGTATTTTATATTTTATTTTTTGTTTTTAATTTAAATACCCATCTCTTCCTCTAAAAGCCTTCTAAAAATATCCCGGCGAGTAATTATACCTACCATTTTCCCGTTTCTAATTACTGGAAGACGACTTACTTTATTAACCAACATTATTGATCCCGCTTTTATAAGTGACGCATCTATATCAACTGTAATTAAGTTTCTCGTCATTATTTTACTAATAGAAATTTTCTTTTTTTTCTCTTTTTTTCTCTTCCTTCTCTTTTCTCTGCTTAACCAAAGTCTCAAATCTGTAATAATATCTCGAAAATCAGGATAAAAAGCTCTAAATAAATCTTTTTCTGAAATTATTCCTACCAATTTATTTTTCTTTCCTACTACTGGCGCTCCGCTAATTTCGTTTTTCGCTAAAATTTCAGCTGCTTCCTCTAATGTAGCATCTTTTTTTATTTTTATTACTTTTTTTGTCATTATTTCTTTAACTTTCATATTTGTCGCTTTGCCCCGCACCCACCTAAGTTTTTCTGCTCGCCCGTCAAATTTTCGAAGAAAAATTGCTCGGGCAAAAAATTTTGGCGGGTAAACGGGAACTATTACAAAAATTATTAACCCCCTGCACTTTTAAATCTAATACAAATATAAGTTAAAAAGTGCGGGGCTTTGCGACAATCCGCTGAAATCACGCTGATTTTTACGCGGATTAGTCGCTGATTTTATGAGTAAACCGCTAAATTTAGGCCGATTACTACCCTAGTCCGTCCCGTTTGGCCTACATGGCTCGTTGAGCCGAGCTATCGGCTCAAATAGAGGACGAACTGGTCTAGGACGCTGATTGGCCACTGATTTTTGCTGCTCGTGGGTGAGGAACACCCATGAACTAATACCTCTGAGGATACCTCCCCTGGTAAATTTCTTATCAGCGTAAATTCAGCGTTGCTATGGTACAGTAGTGGTCACCGTGGCACTCCGTACCACACCGTACCACACCGCCAGCGATTTATTCAGCGGTACTTAAATTAACGGTCTTCCTGTCATCTCTTGAGGCTGCTTAAAATCCATAGTTTTCAAAATTGTCGGCGCTACATCAATAATCACACCCTGAGGAGATATTAAACTCAAATCATTACCTGGTACACTGGGGAATCCTGCGGTTTTCCCCTGCCACTGGCTCCCCACTAAAATAAAAGGAACAGGATTAGTACTATGTTCTTTATCAATAGCTCCTATTTGCAAATTTAATAACTCTTCAATATTTCCATGGTCCGCTGTAACTGTAACCACTCCGCCAGTAAATAACACAGATTCTATTATCTCTCCTAAACACTTGTCAACTATCTCAACAGCTTTAATAGAAGCCTCAAGATTGCCAGTATGACCTACCATATCAGGGTTTGCAAAATTTACCACAATAAAATCATATTTATTGGCCGAAACCACTTGAATCACTTTTTGGGTAATTTCTCGGGCACTCATTTCTGGTTTTTGGTCATAACTTGAAACCTGAGGAGAGGGAATCAAAATACGGTCCTCTCCTTCAAATACCACATCTTGACCACCATTAAAAAAATAAGTGACATGGGCATATTTTTCTGTCTCAGCAATATGAAGCTGTGTAAGACCTGCTATAGACAACACCTTTGCCAAGGGTGTTTCTATTTGAGAAGAAGGAAAAGCAACTTCCACCGGTAAATCTCTTTCGTATTCTGTCATGGTAACAAAAAATATATTTTTCAAATATTTGCCCCGAGAAAATTTTTCAAATGTAGGTAAAACAAAAGCTTTAGTAATCTGGCGAACTCGATCAACGCGATAATTAAAAAAAATAACCGCATCTTCTTCTTGAACCTTAGCTACAGGATTATTACCTTCTGTTATAATCACAGGAACAAATTCTTCATCATAAATTTTCTTGTTATAAGAAGCTTTAATCGCCTCTACCGGATCAGAAAATTGTTTATCACTTTCCCCTTCGGTCATGGCCAAATACGCCTTCTCTATCCTATCCCAATGATTATCACGATCCATCGCCCACCACCGGCCCGAAAGAGTAGCAATTTTTCCTACCCCAAGCCCATCTAATCTTTCCTTAAGATGACTAACAATATCCAATCCACTATTAAAGGGCATATCTCTCCCATCTAAAATACCGTGAATATAAACTTTTTCTATTTTCTGAGACTTAGCTAACTCTAACAGCGCATAAAGATGTTCAATATGGCTATGAACAGCGCTATTAGAAATTAAACCTAAAAAATGAAGTGACGAATTATTTTTTTTAACATGCTTTATGGCTTTAAGAAAAATAGAATTATTAAAAAAACTCTTATCCAAAATTGATTTTGTAATACGAGATAAGTTTTGATAAATGACTCTACCTGACCCTAAGCTTAAATGTCCTACTTCTGAATTCCCTCTTTCTCCCCAGGGAAGTCCCACCGCCTCTCCTGATGCCCGAAGTGTTGTAGTAGGATATGTCGCTATAAGCTTATCCATAGTAGGAGTATTAGCTAAAGTAACAGCATTACCTCGAGAAGGTGGTGCTACACCCCATCCATCCAGAATAACCAAAACAACAGGTTTAGGTCTTTGTTTCATTTCGGAAACTTCTGGTAACGCTTCGTTTTGTGCTTCGTTAGACATAGATTAAGGTGTAAAGTGTTAGGGGTTAGGGGTTGGATTATAATAGTGCCAGACAAAATCCTAAATCTCTATTTCAAAATTTCTTTAAAAATTTTGAACGAGCTGTACAAAGATTTATCGAAATAAATCTTTGTAGTAAGCCCAAGCACTAAATTCTAAACAAATCCCAAATCCAAAATTCTAATGTTCTAAACGGTATTTTGGATTTTGGTCATTTGTGCTTATTTAGGATTTATCGTGGCTTTGCCAGATCTGGCGTAGCTATGAGAAATTGGAAATTAGATATTAAAAAGGTGTTTTATTTTTTATATTCTATATTAACGACTTTCCTGTCATCTCTGGTGGTTGTGGTAAGTTCATAATTTTCAAAATAGTCGGCGCTACATCACTTAAAATCCCCTTCTTTAATTTTTGATTTTTGATTTTTAATTTTTGATTTATCACTATAAATGGCACGGGATTAGTAGAATGTTTTGTATCCACTTCTCCCGTTTCTAAATTAATCATCTCTTCCGCGTTACCATGATCTGCCGTAACAATAGCGGTTCCTTTTTTTCTAAGCACCTCTTTAACTATTTTACCTATACATTCATCTACCACTTCTACCGCCTTAATTCCTGCTTTCAAATTTCCAGTGTGACCGATCATATCTGGATTAGCAAAATTTACAGCTATAAAATCAAACGCTTTCTGTTTTATCTTTTTTAAAACCGTTTCTGTAATTTCGTAAGCACTCATCTCTGGAGTCTCATCATAATGATCTACATTGGGAGAGATAATTCTTATCCTTTTCTCCCCCGCCACAGGATCGGCATAACCTCCATTAAAGAAATAAGTAATATGAGCATATTTTTCACTCTCAGCAATATATAATTGCCGAAAACCTTTAAGTACCATAGGCAAACTTTTTTCTACATCACGACCCGGAAAAGCTGTTAGAACATGTGGGAGATCCGGACCAAAATCTGTCATTGCTACAAAACGAATATTTTTAGGCATTTTTTTTCTCTCAAATGCTCCTGGATTTAATTCACTAAAATGTTCCTGGACAAATGTTTTCGTAAGCTCACGGGCCCGATCAGATCGAAGATTAAAGAAAAATATAATATCATTATCTTGAATCAAGCCGTTAAGTTTTCCATTTCTTTCAATTACAGTTGGGGGAATAAATTCATCAGTTTGTCCTCTGTTATAAGCTCTAACAATTGCCCCTTCGGCGCTTTTAGCTCTCTCTCCTTCGCCCAAAACCATGGCATTATAAACTTTCTCTATTCTACGCCATACTTTTTTTCTGTCCATGGCATAAAATCTGCCTGAAATAGTAGCTATTTTTTCTTTATTTTTAAAACTCGCCTCCAATTTTTTTAACAAATTTATAGCCGCATGTTGAGAAGAATCACGACCATCTGTAAAAAGATGTAAAATTACCGGATCTAACCCTTCTCTTTTAGCTAATTCCAACAAGGCATAAAGATGCTCTGGGCTCATATGTGCACTTTGATTGCCTGAAAGGAGTCCCATTAAATGTAGTTTTGTCTTATATTTCCTAAGATGCTTAATAGCTTCCCTAAAAGCTGTGTTTTTAAAAAATGTCCTATCTTTTATATCTTCTGCTATATAAACCGAATCTTGCTTAACAATCCTACCAGCACCTAAATTCATATGCCCAGCCTCAGAATTACCATCTTGTCCATCGGGAAGCCCAACCTTTTCTCCATACGCAACAAGAGTGGAATGGGGATACTTCTCCCAAAGAGAATTCATACCTGGAGTTTTGGCTAAAGTAACAGCATTACCCCGATTCGGCGGCGCTAGACCCCAACCATCAAGAATGATTAAAACAAAAGGAATGTTAGACATAAAGTTCCTAAAAATCACAAATCACAAATAACAAATCACAAACAATATTTAAATTCTAATGACCAAAATTCTAAACGGTTTTAAATTTTGAATTTAGGATTTAAAATTTATTTGGAATTGCCAACGGCTCATAGAGTGCTTAACCACTATTGGTGCTTAACCACTATTGGTGCTTAGGATTTAGTGCTTATTTAGGTTAATTAGGTCAATTAGAAATTAGCCATCTTTAATCTCCTCTTCTATCTCCATAAGTCTGTTATACTTGCAAACTCTTTCTCCTCTTGAAAGTGAACCTGATTTAATTTGCCCGGCATTCGTTCCTACCGCCAAATCGGCAATTATCGTATCAATAGTTTCCCCTGATCGATGAGAAACCATAGTTTTCCAATTATTTTCGTGAGCCATTTTTATACAATCCAAAGTCTCAGTAAGAGTGCCAATCTGATTGGGTTTTATAAGAATACTATTGGCACATTTTTTTTGAATTGCTCTTTTTAAGCGCTTTACATTGGTTACCAAAAAATCATCGCCTATAAGCTGAATTCTTTTGCTTAACTTTTTATACATTTTACGCCATCCTTCCCAATCTTCTTCCTGAAGCCCATCTTCAATAGCAACAATAGGAAACTCTTCTATCCACTTAGAATATAAATCAATAAGCTCATTTCGGGTTAAAAGTTTATTTTCCAAACGAAATTCATATCTATCTTTTTTAGGAAGATAAAAAGAAGTAGCCGCGGCATCAATAGTAATTCCGATTTCTTCTTCGGGCTTATAACCGGTTTGTTTTATTGCCTTAATAATTAATTCAAAAGGTTCTTGATTAGTTTTAAGTTTCGGAGCAAATCCTCCTTCATCCCCCACAGCTACGGAATATCCCTTTTTTGTTAAAATTTTCTTTAAAGTATGAAAAATTTCAGAGCCAGCCCTTACTTTTTCTCGAAAACTTTTGATTCCAAAAGGAACCAACATAAACTCTTGAATTGCCAGTCCTGAATCTGCATGTTTTCCGCCATTAATAATATTAAACATCGGCAGCGGTAGTTTATACTCTTTAAGTTCTGGCTTATAAATACTCCTAATATACTGATATAAAGGGACCTTTAGGGCTTGGGCAGCGGCATAACTCAAAGCCAAAGATACTCCTAAAATGGCATTAGCCCCAAACTTTGATTTATTTTCTGTTCCATCCTCCTTAATCATCATTTCATCAATTTTTCTTTGTTCTCTTATATCTTGGCCCTTTAAAATTTTACTGATTTTCTCATTAACATTAGAGCAGGCCTTAAGCACGCCTTTGCCGTGATAACGTTTCGGATTATTATCACGAAGTTCTAATGCTTCATGAACACCTGTAGAAGCGCCAGATGGAACTTTTGCTATTCCAACTATTCCATCTTCTAAAATTACTTTAACTTCTACCGTAGGGTTTCCTCGGGAATCTAAAATTTCCCGAGCTTTTATTTTTTTGATTTTATAAGACATAGGTTTAGATTGCAGATTTATGATTTATGATTTTGGATTTTAGATTTTAGATTTTAGATTATTAGATAGCTTTTTAGAAAACCTCAACTACCAGGTCTTTTTGATTATTTAATTTCCAATATTCAATATTCAATCTCCAGTTTTCAATTTCTATTGTATTTCTATCAATCTCTATTGTATTTCTATCAATCTCTACCAACTTCATCTCTTTATTAACTTTCTTCTTATCAATCTACAATCAGCAATCTACAATCTCTTAATCTCTTAATCTCTTAATCTCTTAATCTCTTAATCTCTTAATCTCTTAATCTCTTAATCTCTTAATCTCTTAATCTCTTAATCTCTCCCCCCCCCAACGCTTCTATCCCTGGCAACTTCTTGCCTTCTAAAAACTCTAACATCGCTCCCCCTCCAGTAGAAACAAATACATTTTTTTTTATTTTTAGTTTTTTATTTTTAATTTTGAGCGAAGCAATCGTCTCTCCTCCTCCTATAATACTTTGAGCTTTACTTTTAATTACTGCTTTTGCTATTTCATTGGTTCCTTGAGCAAACCCCCTTTCTTCAAACAATCCCATCGGCCCATTCCAAATAATTGTCTTTGCTTTTCTAATATAATCTAAAAATAATTGAATAGTTTCTCTTCCAATATCCAAAATAGTAAAGTTTTCTGTAGTCAATTGATTCAAATCACTTGTTTTTACATTTTTAATTTGTGTTTTTAATTTTTTATTTTTAATTTTTAGTTTTATCATAGCGTCCACCGGCAGAATTATTTTCTTCGTTTTTGCTTTAAGTAATTTCCTTGCTGTCTTTAATTGATCCTCTTCTACCAAAGACTTGCCTACTTCATAGCCTTGTGCTTTAAAAAAATTGTTTATAAGCGCACCGCCTAACAATAATACATCTACTTTTTTTAATAAACTTTGAATTACTCTAATTTTAGTAGAAATTTTAGCTCCCCCAATAATAGCAACTAATGGTCTTTTAGGAGCCCTTAAAACCTCTTCCAATGTTTTTATCTCTTCTTCTAATAATAACCCTGCATAACTCGGCAAATATTTTGTTACCCCTACTACTGAAGCATGTTTTCTGTGACTTACAGCAAAAGCATCATTAATATATAAATCTGCGAGTCCTGCCAATTTCTTGGCAAACCTTAAATCATTTCTTTCTTCGCCCTTATAAAAACGTAAATTTTCTAATAAAATGACCCCCCCCTCTTTCATCTCTTCAATCTCTTTCCCAATCTTCTCTCCTATGCAATCTCCTAAAAATTTAACCTTCTGTCCCAACAATTTTTCTAATTTTAAAGCCACTGGTTTCAAGCTAACTTTTCTCTCTCTTTTTCCTTTGGGTCGACCTAAATGAGAAATCAAAATTACTTTGGCTTTCTTTTTCAGTAAAAATTTAATAGTTGGCAACACTCGTCTAATCTTCGTATCATCCACCACTTTATATTCGTGTTTAATTCGTTTCTTTTTCGTGTTTAATTCGTGTATCAACGGAATATTAAAATCAACCCGAACCAAAACCTTTTTTCCTTTAAGATTTTTTATTGATTTTAAGGCTTTCATGGATTAGGTGTTGGTTATGAGGTGTTAGATTATGGATTATTTAAGATTTATGATTTATGATTGTAGATTTATGATTTAGAAAATACGGAAAATAGTTAATGGAAAATAGCCTATAGCCCGTCCTATTCGGAGCGTTGCTCCGATCCTAATCCGTTCCGTTCGGCCTATATGGCTCGTTGAGCCGAGCCATCGGCTCAAATAGAGAACGAACGGATCTAGGACGGAGCAAATAGCTTGGGCTCGGCCCAATTAGGGAAAATGGAAAATAGTAAGGAAGAAATAGAATAAATTTCCAATTTCTACCAATTTTCCCGATTTTGTCGAAATTTTTTCCCGATGTAATCGGGATCCCGATTACATTAACGTTTCTTTATAAAAAGTCAGGAAATTTCGTTACAAAATCGAGGATCTCCCGATCAAAGATCGAGGATTCTCGACTAAAGTCGGAACTCGATATTACAACTAATCGCTTTACTCTTGGGTAATATCGGGACTACCAATTTCTTCCCTAACCATTTAACTATTCAATCCCGAAAAATACAAAATTTCAATTTTGATTATTTTTCGAGGATCTCCCGATCAAAGATCGAGGATTCTCGACTAAAGTCGGAACTCGATATTCTGGTCCCGATTTTATCGGGAAGAATATCGGGACTGTCCAACCATTTAACTATTCTTCCTGTTGTTTATCATACCACAATCTTTAAAAAAAGACAACAAAAAAAGACAAAAACCCCATCATGAATTCCTGTGTATAATTATATTTCCTTAATTGACTATTCGTGCGAAAGGTTAATAGAAGAGTCGAATACTAAAATTAAAGCGGGGTGAGTACGAATAGCCAATAATTCAATGGAAATTAGCCCTAACCTCATGTCTTATTCTATCCTTCCCCTTCAATCTCCTTTAGCCGCCAAACCTTACCTCCTATTTTTTTAATAACTATCTCAGCTCCTTCGGCTTTAGTACCCTTAGCTAATAATCCAACATTAAATTTCAAATTCTCTGGCAAAATATCTTCCCCATGTGCCTTTACATTTCCTAATTCCAAAACAATTTTAGAAATTTTTTTCAATTTTTTTTCTTTGGCAATCTCTAAGACAACTTCTAAAATTTTTTGCGCTTCATAAAAATCATGCATAGAAATCCATAATGTATAATTCTTTTTATTAACTTTATTATAGTCTTTAGTACTTTTCGGAATAAGGACGCTTTAACGCTAAACTACGCTGATTGCTACGCCGAAAAAACGCTGAATTTTATTTTTTCAATATCTTCTTTAACTTTTCAAACGGCAAAGTGTTGACCACATCTTTTGCTTCAAGCCATCCTCTTCTTGCCTGAGATATGCCATACTTTATAATATCCAATTCCATTACATTGTGAGCATCAGTAGAGATGGCAATCCTTACCCCTTTTTCTTTAGCTAAACGCAAGTTAATATCATTTAAATCAAGTCTATTCCAAAAAGCATTTAATTCTAAAATTGTCCCCGTCTTTTTAGCTTCTTTCATTATTTCATCTAAATCCAGCTCATAAGATTCCCTTCTTCCCAAAATCCTACCTGTAGGATGAGCAATAATCGCCACATAGGGGTTTCTTATAGCCAAAAGAATCCTTTGGGTCATTTCTTTTTTTGGCATTCTAAAAGAAGTGTGAATAGCTCCTATTACTACATCTAATTTTTTTAAGATTTCTTGGGGTAAATACAATTCTCCAGAGGGTAATATATCCACTTCTGCGCCGGCTAGTACTTTTATCCCTCTAATTTTTTTATTTATCCTTTTAACCTCTTTAATTAACTTAAGTACTTTTTGGGGAGTAAGCCCCTTTAATATTCCTAAGGGAGAAGCATGATCAGTAATAGCTATGTATGAATATCCCTTCTTTTTGGCGACTCTTACCATTTCTTCAATAGAATGAGCTCCATCAGAGAAAGTAGTATGCATATGAAGATCTCCCTTAAGATCTTTAAGTTCGATAAGTTTGGGAAGTTTTCCTTTTTCCGCTGCCTCAATTTCTCCTCTGTCTTCTCTTAACTCTGGTGAAATCCAAGGGAGCCCTACTGACCTAAATACTTCCACCTCTTTTTCTCCCCCTATTCTTTTATAATTACTTTTGACTTTTAACTTTTGACTTTTAACTTTTATAAATACTCCGTATTCATTAATTTTAAGTCCTCTTTCTGCCCCTCTTTTCCTTATCCGAATATTATGAGCCTTAGAACCTGTAAAATAATGGAAAGCTGCCCCAAAGCTTTTTAGTGTTACTACCC
>Ga0210017_1002345_pt1 | contig 16233 bp, 14 predicted proteins | sample CryGeyCG2014_020_FD_183966 | JGI IMG/M metagenome (GOLD analysis project Ga0210017, IMG submission 183966) | Groundwater microbial communities from aquifer - Crystal Geyser CG08_land_8/20/14_0.20 (SPAdes) (version 2) | ecosystem: Environmental > Aquatic > Deep subsurface > Groundwater | place... | reverse complement strand
GCTTATCGGGCGAGACCCGCGAAACAACTGACGAGCCGCACAAATCGCATTTTCTTTTATAAAGCGAATGGCCGTTGCGAAAAGCAAACCTCCTCTGGTCGCGGCACTTGGGGCAAAAAGTCGGAGGCGGAACTTTTATCTTCGCGTAAAAATCAAAATCGTCCGATGTTATGACGAATTCTTTTTGACAGCTTTGACAAAGTTTGGTTTCTGTTTGAGACATAAAGCGGGAATAAATTTTCAAAGAGATTCTTCGCCTGCTGGCTCAGAATGACACATTCTGTCATCCTGAGGGTAATCCCGAAGGATCTCTGTTTGAAAATTGAAAATTGAAAATTTGTAAATTAGTTTAGACCATGGGTTCCGCGCCCTGCTCTTCTTTGGCGCCAGCGCCGCCGCCAGCCACAGCGGTTTTCTTGCCCTCAATGGCTGATTTTTCCTGAGCGCTTCGCAAAATTAACGCTTCTTCATCAGCGATTAACTTTTTGGCTTCGCTCGCCAATATTGTATAGTTCTCGCGGCTGTATTTGATAATCTCATCTTTGAACGAGCGATGGGGCGGGGGCAATATTTTTAGGGTCTGGGCGGAAAATGGATTGTAAGTTTCCCCGTCAATCGTCATTTTAATATAAAACTCCTGCATACCGAGTTTAGTCATATCCTGCACATCAAAAATCGGGTCCATTTCCGGTTTTAGTTTCACCGCGTCTTCGCCCCCAACTCTAAAAACAATAATGGAGCCGACATTTCCCAAAATCGCTCCCTGAACGCCAGGCAAGAGTTGACTCATATATTGGTGAGCCATAGTCAGACAAATACCGAATTTTCGGGCCTCTGATAATAGGTTTTCAAAGGTTTCGGTGACTAAATTATGAAACTCGTCAATATAAAGGTAAAAGTCCAACCGTTGTTTCTCGGGAATGCTTGCTCTTGCCATACCCGCTTGCTTGATTTTGGTGATAAACATTGAGCCAAAAAAACTCGCGTTTTCCTCACCGAGCCGCCCCTTAGAAAGGTTTATCAGTAAAATTTTTTGTTTGTTCATTAAATCAGCCAAGTCAATTTTGTTTTCTTTTTGGCCAAAGATATTGCGCAACATCGGGTCGGATAAAAACTGGCCTAATTTATTGACCAAAGGAATTATCGCGTCTGTGTCAAATTTTTCCGACCAGTCGGCAAACTCAATCGCCCAAAACCGCCGCACCATATCATCCTCAATATATTCAACAACATGCTGGCGGTAGTTGCGGTCAGTGAGCATTGAAATCATACCGCGCATTGTCGCGTGCGGGTAATCAAGCAAAGCCAAACAAGTGAAACGAAAAACATGTTCTAAACGGGGCGTCCAGTTGGCGCCAAATTGCTTTTCTAAAACCTCAATCAAGCCCTGCGACAATTGATGCTTAAAGCCCGGGTCAATATTTGCCAAAGGATTAAACGAAACCGGATGGTCGGCATCCGAAGGGTCAACAATAACCACATCATTTAGGCGTTCTTCCGGGATAAAATCCAAAATTTCTTCAATAACATCGCCGTGCGGGTCAATCAAACAGCAACCGTGGCCATAAGCAATATCCTGGCGAATTAAAAGCTCTAAAAACTTTGACTTCCCCACTCCGCTCTTGCCGATAATATACATATGGCGCCTTCTATCGCTCCTTTTAATGCCAAAAATAAACCGCTTTTCTTCAAGAGCGGCCGCATAGTTAGTGCGGCCAAAATAAGAAATGTCAGCGGGGTGAACCCGGCCATAAATCGGCAGTTCCGGGGGCGGGGGCGCGTATTTAATTACTTGCAGTTTTGACCTATTGGGCATATTATAAATAAATGTCAAAGTTTGAAAATTAGATACTTTGATTTACGAAATGCCCAGATTTTGTCATTCTGAGCCAGCAGGCGAATAATCCCGACCGCGAGATCCTTGCGCCGCCGCTAAAGCTTTGGCGACACGCGGTCGGGAGTACCCTCAGGATGACAGACAGGGTGTATTTCGTAATTCAAAGCAGATAGTCATTTATTTATCTTACCATAATGAAAATAATTTTGCCAAACGACCAAATAAAAACTATTGGCCAAGAAAACGAGCAATATCCTGAATTGTTGAAAAAAATTCCCGATAAGCCCGAGAAACTTTTTGTCAGAGGCGAGATAGCCGGAGATGAAATATTTTTTGGGATAGTCGGCACAAGGCGGGCATCTGATTATGGCAAAGAAATCGCTTTTTCTTTTGCCAAACAATTAGCCAAAGAAGGCATAACTATTGTCAGTGGCATGGCTGTGGGCATTGATAGTTTCGCTCATCAGGGGGCGTTGGCTGGCGCTGGAAAAACAATCGCTGTCTTGGCAACTGGGCTTAACCAAAAAACTATCTATCCCCAGACAAACCTAAAACTCGCCGCCGCCATACTTGAACAAAAAGGCGCTTTGATTTCGGAATACGAGCCAGACAACCATGGAGCTTGTTTTACTTTTTTGCAAAGAAATCGTATAATTGCGGGGATGTCGCTTGGCGTCTTGGTGGTTGAAGCAAAAATAAAATCCGGCGCCCTCAACACCGCTCATTGGGCAAAAAAACAAGGCAGGAAAGTTTTCGCAATTCCTGGCCCGATTTTCAATATAAACTCGCGGGGCTGCCATTTATTATTAAAGCAAGGAGCGATCTTAACTGAAAATGTCAATGATATTTTAAGAGCCATGGCTTTGCCCCCAAGAGCCCGACAAGTGATAGCAAACCCGCAAAACAACCAGGAAAAAATCATTGGCGATGTTTTAAAAAATGGAGCGTTGGATATTGAGCAAATCATTGAAAAAACCGGACTTGCGGCGCGCGATGTAAGCCGAGCTTTGAGCGTAATGGAACTTGAAGACAGGGTAAAAACTTTAGGCGGCAACACCTACGCGCTCACCCGTTAAATGACACGAAGCGTGTCATCCTGAGCCCATCAGCGTGTCATCCTGAGGGTAATCCCGACCGCGTGTCGCCAAAGCTTTAGCGGTGGCGCAAGGATCTCAACCAACCGAGACCGAGATTCTTTGGGAGTACCCTCAGAATGACAAAACAAAAAAAGTTATGAAACTTGTTATCGTTGAAAGCCCGACTAAGGCAAAAACAATTTCAAAATTTTTAAGCAAGGACTATTCTGTTGAGTCCTCTTTTGGCCATATCCGAGATTTACCCGCAAAAGAATTAGGCATTGATATTAAAAATAATTTTGAACCGACATATGTCATCCCGGACAAAGCCAAGCCAAAAGTAAAAATATTGAAAGACCAAGCTAAAAAATCTAAGGAAATTATTCTCGCCACTGACGAGGACAGAGAGGGCGAAGCGATCGCTTGGCACTTGGCGCATATTTTAGAGCTAAAAAATCCAAAAAGAATTGTTTTTCACGAAATTACCAAGCCCGCCATTGAAGCGGCTTTGCAAAATCCAAGAACGATTGATTTAAAATTGGTTGACGCTCAGCAAGCCAGACGAATTTTAGACCGACTGGTCGGGTTTAAATTATCGCCTTTTTTATGGAAAAAAGTAATGCGCGGCTTGTCGGCTGGTAGAGTGCAATCAGTGGCAGTGCGTTTGATTTGCGACCGAGAAAAAGAAATCGCAAGCTTCATCCCGCAAGAATACTGGACCGTTGAAGCTGTACTTCAAAAACAAAACAATGCAGAATGTCATCCTGAGGAGCCAGCAGGCGACGAAGGATCCGGCACGCAGTGTCATCCTGAGGGTACTCCCGAAGGATCTCGGTCTCAGTGGTTGAGGTCCTTCGGGAGTACCCTCAGGACGACGGCTGGGGCCGTCGATTCTTCGCCCGCCAGTAGGCGGTCTCAGAATGACATCCGAGTCGCTCTTATTGCCAAAGACGGGAAGACAATAGATAAATTAGAAATTAAGAATAAAGACGAGGCAGAGAAAATCCTAAACGATTTGCAAAATGCTCAGTATAAAGTGGCAAATGTTGAACGCAAAGAAACCAAACGCAATCCCCTGCCCCCTTTCACCACCAGCACCCTGCAACAAACAGCGGCCGCAAGATTCGGATTTTCAGCCAAAAGAACGATGATGACCGCTCAAAAACTTTATGAAAACGGCTTCATCAGTTATCACCGCACTGATTCTTTAAACTTATCAGCGATTGTTTTGGCGAAAGCGAAAAAATATATTCAAGAAAATTTGGAAAACAATTATTGGCTCGCTCGAGTTTTTAAAACAAAGTCCCAATCAGCCCAAGAAGCCCACGAAGCGATTAGGCCAACTTATCCCGACCAAAACACTCCAGAAAATATGAAGACAAAAATGACGCCCGAGCACTTTAAAATTTATGATTTAATTTGGCGGCGATTTATCGCTTGCCAAATGGAGAGCGCTATTTTTGACGCGACTGTTGCTGACATTTCGGCTAACCAATATACCTTCCGAGCCAACGGCCAGGTGATCAAATTTGACGGATTTTTGAAAATTTATCCAACAAAATTTGAAGAAACCAATTTGCCGATTTTGGAAAAAAATGAAACCTTAAACTTAAAAGAATTGCAAAAAGAACAACACTTTACCGAAGGCCCAGCCCGTTATTCTGAAGCCACTTTGATTAAGGTCTTGGAAAAACAAGGCATTGGCCGCCCCTCAACCTACGCCCCGACATTAGACACAATTCAAAACAGAAACTATGTTGAGAAAGACGATAACAAACGGCTGAAACCAACGAAAATCGGCGCGGTGGTAAACGAGCTTTTGACTGAACACTTCCCGCAAATTGTTGATGTTGAATTTACCGCTAAAATGGAAAAGGAATTAGATGAGGTGGCAGAGGGCAAAGACACCTGGCAAAAAACTATCGGAGATTTTTATACGCCTTTTGAAAAAAATCTCAAAGAAAAAGAAAAAATTGTTGAAAGAAAAGACCTCACGGAAAAAACCGACAAAGTTTGTCCCGAGTGCGCCGGCCCAATGATTATAAGGCCGGGCAGGTTTGGCAAATTCTTCGCTTGTAAAAACTTTCCTAAATGCAAACACACCGAAAACATCCCAAGACCGGCTCTGGGAGTAGCTTGCCCGAAGTGCGGCGGCGATATTGTGGAAAAAAATACTAAAAAGAAAAAGATATTTTATGGTTGCTCTAACTGGCCTAAGTGCGATTTTGCCGCCTGGGATAAGCCCATTAACCAAAAATGCGAGCAATGCGGCTCGCAAATGACTGAAACAAAATACAAAAAAGTTTTTTGCTCAAACAAGGACTGCGTCAACGCCAAAAAAACAAAATCAAAATCTAGTCCCCCGAAGAAATCTTAAAGTTTCATCAAAGGGGGCGCGAGCCCCTCTTTAATTTTCAAAATGTGTCATTCTGAGCCAGCAGGCGAAGAATCGACGGCCCCAGCCGTCGTCCTGAGGGTAATCCCGACCGCGTGTCGCCAAAGCTTTAGCGGCGGCGCAAGGACCTCAACCACCGAGAGATAGAGATCCTTCGGGAGTACCCTCAGGATGACACTTCGCGTCATTTATGTCCGACCAACTAATCTCCAAACTAAAAAACAGCTTTTCTAACCCCGATATTTTAGCCAGGGTTATTGAAAAAGCCCAACACTCTTTGCCTAATGAGGCGCTGTTTTCGCATGCTCTGAGAACCGCGCAAATTTTGCAGGAGATGCAAGCTGACGAACCGACAATAATTGCTGGTATTTTGCAAAATACCACGGATTTTGAATTTACAAAAAATGAATTAACCGAGCCAATTTACAAAGAAACGGCTTTTTTGCTCAAAAAAATAGAGCAAATCAAAATTCTCTGCCTACCCAAAAAAGAACTAAAATTAAAACCCATCGCCAACTGGGAAAAAACATTTTTAGACAAGCAATCGCAAAATTTGCGCCGAATGTTTTTCGCGATTGCCCAGGACTTGCGCCCGATTTTCGCTGTTTTAGCAAAGTCCCTTGATGAAATGCGCAATTTAGAAAAACTTTGCCCCAAAGACCTGCGGCAAAAAAAGGCCTTAGCCGCCTTGGAAATTTTAGCGCCCTTGGCTTATGGTTTGGGTATGAACGAAATTAAAGGCGAAATGGAAGACATTGGCTTTCGCTGGCTTTTCCCTGAACAATATCAATGGATTGTTTCTTTGGTGAAAAGCCAATACGAAGTAAAAGAAAGTTATTTAGAAAGTATCAAAAGAAAAGCAGTCCAAGAATTGGCTGAAAACAACATCAGGGCTTTGGTGGCGCAAGCTCGCATTAAACATTATTTTTCTTTATATCAAAAACTTTTGCGATATAATATGGATATTTCGCAAATTTATGATTTGGTCGCTTTGCGAATAATTGTTGAGGATATTGAGCAATGCTATTTGGCTTTAGGTATTTTGCACAAAAAATGGCAGGCATTGCCGGGCAGAGTCAAGGATTATATTTCCTCGCCCAAAGCCAATGGCTATCGAGCGTTGCATACTTCAGTAAGAGATGAAAGAGACCGCGCCATTGAGTTTCAGATAAAAACCCAGGAAATGCGCAGAGAGGCCGAGTTTGGAGCCGCCGCGCACTTATCGCACAAGCAAAAAAACATTAATGAAAAAACCTATAAAAACCAATTTTATTGGCTTGACCAATTAAGACAATGGCAGGAAGAAATAAAAACCCCAGCCCTTATCGCCCAATATCTCAAATCCGAGCTTTTCCGCGACCGGGTCTTTGTTTTTACCCCTAAGGGAGATGTCATTAACTTGGTTAAAGATTCATGCCCCCTTGATTTCGCTTACGCTATCCATTCGGAAATCGGCGAGAGGGCTGAATCAGCGATTATTGACGGGAAAATAGCCGCTTTTAGCCAAAAGCTAACCACTGGCCAAACAATAGAAATCATCACCAATAAAAACAAAACCCCGTCTTTTGATTGGCTAAAAATTGTTAAAACAGCCCGGGCGAAAAATAAAATCAAGGGCTTCTTAGAAAAAACCTTGGGCATTTCTTTTGGCGAAGTGAAAAAACAGCGGCTGAGGGAAAAAAGCGCGGCTTTAATAGAAAAATTTTTGCCTAAAAGTAAAAAGGGGCCAGAAATTTTAATCGGCAACGCCAGCGGCATTAAATTTAAAATGGCAAGATGCTGTTCGCCCAAACAAGGCGAAAGCATAGCCACTTTTATTTCCCAAGGCGAGGGCGCTTGCTTGCACAAAACCGCCTGCCCTAATTTGCGCGAGTTAGAAGCCAAATGGCCCGAAAGAGTTCTGCCCGCTGTTTGGCAGATTTAGATAAGGTTTCTATAAACATCTTTCCTCTGGCCTACTCTAATAACTAAAACTAAAAGCTCGTTTTTGAAAACTTGATAAATAATTCTGAAAGGCCAAACTCGTAAAGAAAAAATAAGCCGGCTTCCTTTTCCTTTCAGCTTCTTTCCTGAAAACGGATCTCCTGCCAAGCTTAAAATCGCCGCCATTATTCTTTGCCTATCTTTTGCGCTGAGCCGTCTTATTTCTTTTTCTGCTTCTTGGGCTATGTTGACTTTGTACTTCATATTGAGAATTTCCTTTATCGGCTAAAACAAAACCTTCCTTAAAAAGCATTTCTTCTATTGAGGTAAATTTTTTATAGGCGCCCGTTTCAAAAGCGGTTTGCGCTTCTCGCAAACTTTTTTGCAAATCAGGAAAGTCCTGATATGTTTCTAATGTTTCCTGCCAACATTCAAAGTCGTCCGAGGACATTAAAACCGCTTTTGGCTTGCCCTTAAGGGTTAAAACAAAATAGTTATCGGGCTTTTGCGCTTTTTCAATTATCTCAAAAAACTTTTTTCTGGCTTCAGACACAGACAAAGTATTTTTAGTATTCATATTTCCATAGAATTATCATCTTGTACATTATATCGTACAACAAGCGCACTTGTCAACCTAAAAAAATGATGCTACCATAAAACCAAGCCGAGGTGGTGGAATGGTTTACACGTACGACTCAAAATCGTATGGACGCAAGTCCGTGAGGGTTCGAGTCCCTCCCTCGGCACAAAATTGCGAAGCAATTTTGAGACGAGGAGCAAGGCAACTGCTTGCCTTGCGCGAGGGACGAGAAGACCGCAGCGATGTTCCGCCAGCAGGCGGAACCGCGAGGGGCGGCCTGCGAGTTTGCCGAGCGACTGGCGAGGCAAAACTTGTAGGCGAGTCCCTCCCTCGGCACATCTTGCTCTAAAATAAAAAACCCTCTCTTGTGTCCGCTTTTTTAGCTTCATGACCGGAGCGGCCATGTATCTTGTGAAGCCTGACTGGAAAGCGGACAAAGAGAGGGCTAAATTGGCACTATTGGCTAATAAAAATATAGCAAAAATTTTTATAAAAGCAAGCAAAATGGATAAATACGAACAAAACAAAATCAAGGACTACAAGTATTGGTCGGTTTACGCGCATGAAAACCAGAGCTATCTTGGCCGATGTGTAATCTCCTGTCGCCGAGAAAACGCCAGCGATTTGTCTGAAGCCACAACCGAAGAAATCTTGGAATTTTTGCAAATTATTCAGGATTTAAAAAACGCTTTGCAAAAAGCGTTTCAAGCCGATTGGTTTAACTATTCTTTTTTGGGCAATGAATGGCGGCATTTGCACTGCCACCTTGTGCCGCGCTACCAAACCGAGCGAACATTTGAAAGCGTGATTTTCAAAGACCAACTCTGGGGCCATAACTGGAAAACCGACCATAATTTTCAAACTGCTGATGAATTGCGCCAAAAAATCAAGCAAGCCATGCAAAAAGCGTTGGGATAACCAGCGCTTTTAATCAATTCTCCCCATAAGGGCTTGACAAATATAGCCATCGCGGTATCATTAAATTGACCGAGCGAATGCCGACCCACCGGTGACCTCTGCCAAAGATAGCGCAAGATTTTCATATTTTGCATTATCTTAGGCAGAGGAAGTCCGGGCTTAAGCATTCTTCAGTCGCTTGCCGACCTCGGTCGTTTTCTTTTCTAAAATTTTAATAAAAATTTACTTAAGGTAAATTTTTATTTTATTTAAAATCTCCTTAAAACTAATAACATAATGAGCAGATAATTTTTTACTTGCAACTTTATTTGCCCAATGATGTGCCATCGCTTTCTTACCTATCTGACCAAAATCAATTATCGGAGCTTTTTTACCGTCAACTTTTAACATTTCAAAAATAATCCTTTTAATAACAGCTTCTTTACCAGGATACTCTCTGTCTATAATGACCCTATCTAACTTTGCCTGCCTTTCAAGCAGGATAGTTAAACAAGCGCTAAAAGTAAGAGCGACAAAATTTCTTATTTGCCCGTGCTTCCGAAAAATATCCTGTAATTTTCTTTTAGTTTTACCCTCAATCAGAACAGTAAACCACTTGTCGTTAGACAAACATAGCACTGTATTTTTTTGTGTCTGCTCAATTTTCCCGCTTTGGTCTATTTCAATCCTCATAAATTTTTATCTTTCGTCATTCTTTCTTAATGTTATATAAAAAATTTTACGACTATCCTGACCCTCATACTCTTCAGGATCATACTTGCCAAAATATAATTTTGGGTTTATCTCATACGCTTGCAGAAACGAATTAGACCTTACCGCGGCGGTTTTTCCCTTCCTAGATAATTTTAGCACCCCAGTTTCCTTTTTTTTAGTAAAAGAAAAACCTATAATATCAACTCCGTTTCTTTTTGCAAAAAACAAAACAACATTAGGAAATTCCTCAATATTATTTTTACGAAAAAACCCCGCATTAAAAGAAAAACCGCCTACGCGATTTAAGGAAATCGTATTTGAAGCAAATCTGCCACCGATAGCAGTGAACTTTTCAAAATTTAGTTTTTTCATATGTATCTTCTATGGCTTTTACTTGCCGACTTTTATTTCCAGTATAACACCCACAAAAAGTTTTGTCGAGCAAATTCAATAGCCGAAGCTCATCTATCTCTGAAAGTAGCTTCGTGAGGAAAAGCAATTGCCGTTAAACAAACCATTCAAAAAGCGCTGGGATAACCAGCGCTTTTTGAATAAAATCAACCGGAGAGATTCTTCGCCGGCTGGCTCAGAATGACGACAATTTGGGGATAATTTTGCGCAGAACAAAATGAACGAAAAGCGCGGAAAAAATGCCAAGGAACATTCCAAACAAGACATCGCTGGGCCAGTGCACCGCGCAAAAAACACGGGCAAGAGAAACCAAACCGGCTGAAATGAAAAACAAAGCGCCGGCTTTTTTGTTATATAAAACTACAACGGTTGCTATAGCAAAAAGAACAGTCGCATGGCTGGAAGGAAAAGACGGGCTTGGGGAGTGCGCTAAAATATTTTTAACGCCAGCGACTAAAAACGGCCTTGAGCGATAAAATAAAGCTCCGATAACCTGAGCTGAGCAAAAACTCAAAAGCCCCGCGGCAAATGCCTTCAAGAGCATCCGCCAGTATTTTTTAAAATTATAGAATAAAAAAATAAAAACAACTCCGATTAAAACAAACGGCAAATAATGCGCTAAAAAAATAGCCGCGCCGTCAAAATAAACATTTCTGAAAACAAAAGAATTTATAAAATAAAAAAGCAGAATGTCCAAAGCCATAAAAAATTATCTATTATGCTTTTTCCTTTTGTCCAAAAAGTCATTCATCTTAATAATGTCCCCGGGGTTGCCAAAGTCCATCCAATAGTCCTTAATCACTTTTACTTTTACCTTGCCATCGCCCGCCAACAAGGTAATCGCGTCAGTAAGCTCGTACTCCCCTCTTGGCGATAATTTCACCTGAGGAATTTTATCAAAAACCTCGCTCGTTAATTTATACATACCAGCATTGACTAAATTGCCGACAAACTCTTTGGGCTTTTCAATAATTTTCTCTAAAAACCCGTATTTTTCTTTCAAAACCCCGTATTTTTCCGGATGTTCTTTTTCTACGCGAGCGGCAACATAGCAAAATTTGTCATTGGCTTGAAATTCTTTTAAGTCCTCAACCGAGTATAAATTGTCGCCATAGACAACCAAAAAATTCTCTTTGCCAATAATATCCTTGACGCACTTAATCGGGCACAAGGTGCCGTATTCTTTTTCTTTAGGTCCCAATATCTCAAACTGATTGACTATGGTTGCTTTATAGCCATATTTTTTCAAAAAATCCTCCATTAAATCCGAGCGAAAACCAGTCACTAAAATAAATTCCTTAAACCCGGCTTTAAGCAAATTATCAAACAAATAAGCCAAAAACGGCTTTTGCTTAACGCAAATCAATTGCTTGGGCTTATTCTTGGACAGGTGCTTCATCCTCGTACCCTGCCCGGCCGCGGGAATTACAACTTTGGAAATCGCCATAATTTTTAATTTTTACTGATTAAAATATAAAACTAAAAACTATACTGCAAAGTTAATAAGTTTGTCTTTAACAAAAACTATTTTTTTAATTTCCATATTCAACAACCGCTTTTTTATGTTCTCGTTTCGTAAGGCGATTTCTTTGGCGTCATTTTCCGCAATGCCTGCCTCAACCTCTACGCTTGCTCTTGCTTTGCCATTTATCTGGACAATGAAATTTATTTTTTCGTCTTTAACTAACTCTGGGTCGTATTTTGGCCATTGCTCTTGAAATATGCTTTGCTTCTCCCCTGCTTTCTGCCACAATTCCTCAGCGATATACGGGGCAAAGGGCGACAAAATCATTAAAAACTTTTTAAAAGTTTCAAGCGGGATTTCTTTTTCTTTTTCCATTTCATTGACCAAAATCATCATCGCTGACACCGCTGTGTTAAACTTCATCTCCTCAATATCCTCACTCACCTTCTTAATTGTCTTATGCAGTAATTTTTCTAATCTCGCGCAACCGTCACCCTGAGGCGATAGCCGAAGGGTCTCATAATTGAGATTCTTCGCCCTAACGGGCTCAGAATGACAATCGGATGTGATCAGAATGACAGCTTGGGCTAATTTATGAATTTTTTCTAAAAACCTATAAACCCCTTTGATCGACTTGGTGTCCCAGGCAATTGCTTGCTCAAACGGCCCCATAAACATTTCATAAACTCGCAAAGTGTCAGCGCCATATTCAGCGACAACATCATCAGGGTTGATGACATTGCCTTTACTCTTAGACATTTTTACCCCGCCCTCAGCTAAAATTAAACCTTGATGGCGGAGTTTCAAAAACGGCTCGTCAAAACTAATGAGGCCGGCCCTAAAAAGCGCTTTGCTAAAAAACCGAGCGTACAAAAGATGCAAAACCGTGTGCTCGGCTCCCCCGACATACAAATCAACCGGACACCATTGCTCAATATATTTTTTATCAGCGAAAACTTTATCATTGTGAGGGTCGGTGAAGCGAAAAAAATACCAAGACGAGCAAACAAAAGTATCCATTGTATCGCTTTCCCGTCTGGCTTTTTCCCCGCACTTGGGGCATTTGACATTGTGAAACTCTTGCGATTTTGCCAGGGGCGACTCGCCATGAGGCACAAAATCAACATCCGTGGGAAGCAGTACCGGCAGGTCGCTTTCGGGCACAGGTTGCTCGCCGCACTTTTCGCAATAAATAATTGGAATGGGCGCGCCCCAATATCGTTGGCGCGAAACCAACCAGTCGCGCAGTTTATAATTTATTTTTTTTTGCGCTAAGCCCTTTTCTGCCATTTCCCAAGAGTTGGGCGCCTCAACAATCGGCAGATTAAATTTCTTGGCAAAGTCAAAATCTCTCTGGTCTTGGGCGGGCACGGCCATAATCGCTCCCGTGCCATAATTGGTTAAAACATAATCAGCGATAAACACCGGAATTTCTTTGCCCGTAGCCGGGTTTGTCGCCATCACTCCCTCTAACTTAACACCTGTTTTTTCTTTTGTCTCTGCTTGTCTATCGCGGTCGGTTTTCTTTTTTGCCTCTGTAATGTATTTTTCAACTTCTTCAAAATTTGAAATTTTAGATTTAAGATTTGAGATTATATTGTGCTCCGGCGCTATCACTAAATAGGTACAGCCAAATATCGTATCAATTCTTGTGGTAAAAACTCTGATTTTGTCATCCTGAGGCGATAGCCGAAGGATCTCGCGGTCGGGATTCTTCGCCTGCTGGCTCAGAATGACAAGCGGAAAGGTTATCTCATGCCCCTCGCTTTTGCCAATCCAGTTTTTTTGCATTGTCTTGGTTGACTGAGGCCAGTCAACTTTGTCCAAACCGCTGATTAAATCGTCAGCAAAATCAGTGATTTTAAAAAACCATTGCTCTAAATTTTTTTGCGAAACATCGCTTGCGCATCTTTCGCACTTGCCATTTTGCGCTTGCTCATTGGCTAAAACTGTCTGGCATTTCGGACACCAGTTAACCGGCGCCTTGGCTTTATAGGCTAATCCTTGTTTATACAAAAACAAAAAAAACCACTGCGTCCATTTATAATACTCGGTTCTTGAAGTGTCTATTTCCCTGTCCCAATCATAAGAAAAACCTAACGATTTTATTTGCTTTTTAAAATTTTCAATGTTTTGACGCGTGCTTTCATCAGGATGAATTTTTGTTTTAATAGCGTAATTTTCCGCGGGCAAGCCAAAAGCGTCCCAACCAATCGGGTGCAAAACATTGAAGCCCTGCATTCTTTTAACTCTCGAGATAATGTCGGTGGCTGTGTATCCCTTAGGATGGCCGACATGCAAGCCGGCCCCCGAGGGATAAGGAAACATATCAAGGCAATAAAATTTTGGCTTCTCGTCCATACAATCATTATAGGCATTTAATGCCATTTTTCAACCGCGATAATACTATTTTATCCCCCATTGTTTGCATTATTTCATACAAATTCGGGGACACGATTTTGCCGGTTAAAAACACCCGCAAAATCTTGGCAATATCCGCGACATAGCCCTTATAATTTTGCTGGTCTTTTTTATAAGTTTTCAAATCAGGAGCGTAGCCCAAGCCAACAGCGATTTCTTTTACCTTGTCAAACCATTGTTCTTGATTATCCGCTGGCTCATAAGTTTGCGAAAAATTTTCAAGAACCGCTTTTATATCAGCTATCTCAATGCCCGGCAATAATTTGGGCCAAGCAATTTCTTTTTGTTCAAAAATCTCTTCATAAAAATAGCCGAACTCTTCTTTAATATCGCTCCATTTAGCAATGTCTTTTCTCTGATGATTCAGTCCCCTTTCTATATTAAAAATTTTTTCCAAATACTCTCTGTCTTTATTCATTATTTTTTCAAGCGCTGGCTCATATTCCAGCGCCCATTGCGAAGCCATCTCGCTTGCCTCTTTTGCGGTCATTTTAGCGATAAAATCCTTGCTGATGTTTTGTAATTTTATTAAATCAAACAAAGCGCCGCTTTGGTTTATTTTTTCCAAACGCAAAACAAATTCTTTGTTGTTGGCTGTCAGATTTTTTACTCGCCAATCCTCAAAATCAGAATTAGCCAAGTTTAAAAGATAATCAATAATAGCGCTGGGGGGATAGCCGTCTTTTTCATAATATTCTATATTTGCCTCAGGATCTTTTCGCTTGCTTAATTTTCTGCGCGAAGCGCCTTCTGCTTTTTGAATTGGTGCGATGTGCCCGTACAAAGGCGCTTGCCAACCCATTGCCGCAAATAATTGCAAATGCAAGGGCAAAGAAGAAAACCATTCATCGCCCCGCAAAATATGAGTGGTTTGCATTAAATGGTCGTCAATAATATGCGCGAAATGATAAGTGGGCAAGCCATCGGATTTTAATAAAACAACATCTAAATCGTTTTCCGGCAAAATTTTTTTACCCTTGATCAAATCATTAATCGCGATTTTTTTATTAAAACTGCCCGCTGACTTAAAACGCACAGCAAATGGTTTTTTATCAGCTAAATTTTGCAAAACCTCGGCCTCGCCCTTCTCGCGGCAATTTGCCCACTCGCCATAATAGCCCGGCCTTATTTTTAATTCACCCTGTTTTTTAGCTGTTTCTTCTAATTGCCCAGCAGAACAAAAACAAAGATAAGCCAATCCCCTTTCCACTAAATAGCTGGCGTAAGTTTTATAGATATCGGCTCTCTGGCTTTGCTTATAAGGCCCAAAATCCCCTATTTCCTTGCCAATTTCCGCCTCGCCCTCGTCAACTTTAATGCCGTATTTTTGCAAAGCCCGAACAATCATTTCTACCCCGCCTTCAATTTCTCTTTTTTTATCAGTGTCCTCAATCCGCAAATAAAAAATACCGCTTTTTTGATGAGCGAATCTCTCGGAAATCAAAGCCGCAAAAATCCCGCCAATATGCATAAAGCCAGTCGGACTGGGCGCTATCCGCGTCACCGGAACATTGGGCGGCAAATTCCTTAACGGATATTTTTTTTCAATTTCCTGCGAGGTAAGTTTGACCTCAGGAAATAATTTTTCAGCGATGTTATTTTGCATATATTTCTGAAAGGCACTCGGTGCCTTGCAAGCTTGCAAGGCACCGAGTGCCTTTCTCTCTCTTCAGATGGTAATGCCAAAAAACTGCTTGGCATTTTGCGTTGTGTAATTAGCGATTGTTTCCACTTGCTCGTTTTTTATATCAGCGATTCTTTGCGCCACATATAGAACATAACTTGGCTCGTTTCTCTCGCCCCGATAGGGAGCGGGTGTTAGATAGGGGCAGTCCGTCTCAATCATAATTTTATCAAGCGGCGTATTCTTTATCACTCGGTCATAATCGCCAGCATAAGTAATTATACCAGTAAAAGATATAAAGTGCCCCATTGCCAAATACTTTTCCGCTTGCGCCCACGAACCCGAAAAACAATGTATTACCGCTTTGATATCAGAATACCCTGATAAAATTTCAATAACCTCGCCGTGTGCTTTGCGGCAATGAATAATTAAAGGCATAGACAATTCTCTCGCTAATTCAATTTGCGCGATAAAAATTTCTTTTTGCTTGGCATAGGCCTCTGTTTTTGAAAGGTTGCCCAAGCGTGAATCGTCAAATTCCAAGCCACACTCCCCGATCGCCACTGTTTTTGTAAAATTAGCGATCTCTCTTAAATAATCAATGTTAAAAACAAACTTTCTTTCAAAAACAGCGCCCGGGTGAACCCCAGCAGCCGCGTAAATAATCTCGTATTTGTTAGCCAAGTCGGCCGCTCTTTGAGCGCTCGCTAAGTCAAAGCTCGGGTTGACAATATGGCTAACACCTGCCTCAAAAGCCCGCTTCAAAACCTCATAGCGGTCAATATCATATTTCGCGTCATCAAGATGCGCGTGCGTGTCAAAATACATAAATAATTAATTTCCAATTAACAATTTGTCATCCTGAGGGTACTCCCTCTTTGTCATCCTGA
>Ga0210017_1002343_pt1 | contig 16235 bp, 18 predicted proteins | sample CryGeyCG2014_020_FD_183966 | JGI IMG/M metagenome (GOLD analysis project Ga0210017, IMG submission 183966) | Groundwater microbial communities from aquifer - Crystal Geyser CG08_land_8/20/14_0.20 (SPAdes) (version 2) | ecosystem: Environmental > Aquatic > Deep subsurface > Groundwater | place... | reverse complement strand
AAGAAGCGAAAGAACTTAAGGAAAGACTCGAAGCAAAAAAACTTCCAATGTTTACTTCCTGTTGCCCGGCATGGGTTAGGTTTGTGGAAGTTTTTTATCCGGAGTTTATTCCTAATTTGACGACCGTGAATTCTCCTCAAATGTGTTCCGGACCTATTATAAAAACTTACTATGCTGATAAGATTGGTAAAAAGCCAAGCGACATTGTTACCGTTTCCATAATGCCCTGCACTTCCAAAAAGTATGAAGCAAAAAGGGACGAATTTAAATTTGATGACGGGACACCCTATATTGATCACGTAATTACGACCAGAGAATTTGCCTATCTATTAAGAAGAAAAGGAATTGAGCTTTGTGATCTAGCCCCGGAAGAGCCGGATAATCCTCTTGGAAAATATAGTGGCGCTGGCGCAATTTATGGGGCTTCTGGAGGAGTAATGGAATCAGCGCTTCGGACAGCGGTTGAGTGGATTTCCGGCAAGAAACCGGAATCACTAGAATTTACCAAGGTTAGGGGGCAGGAAGGAATTAAAAGAGCGGAAGTTTTGGTTGGTGATAAAACCCTGAAGGTGGCGGTGGCTAATGGCCTTGGGAATGCTAAATTAATTTTAGAGGAACTAAAGAAAAATCCAAAAACTTATGATTATGTTGAAATAATGGCTTGTCCGGGAGGTTGTATTGGTGGGGGAGGGCAACCGGTTCCCGTGAGTCCGGAAATTAGGAAAAAACGGGCAGATTCTCTTTACAATATTGACAAAGAAATGAAGATTCGCACTTGCCACGAGAATCCAAGTTTGATAAGAGTATACGATGAGATGCTTGACAAAAAGCCAGAACTAATTGAAAAACTTTTGCATACTTCTTACTTGAAAAAGAAAACTACTAAAGAATAATATTTATATTTTTTCAAATTCGTAACCGAATTTTTTGCTTTTTAATTTTTATATATTTTATATGTCTACTCCAACCCAAACCACCCAAATCTCTTTGACGCATAGATTGACGATAGTTGTTGTTTTAGTGTCCGTTGCGGTCCTCGCCCCTATAATTGGATCTCATCAACAATGGATTACTGGACCAATCGTCAACGCCACTCTTTTTGCTTCCGCGATTTTACTAAAGAAAAAAGAATGGTTGGCAGTGGCGACGGTTCCTAGTTTAGTTGCTTTAGCGGTCGGATTACTTCCAAGACAAATGGGAATTTTGATTCCCTTTATAATTTTAGGGAATTTACTTTTGATGAAAGCCTTTGAGGTTTTAAAAGACAAATCTCTTCTGGGAGGAGTTGTCGCGGCCAGTTTCCTTAAATATTTGTTTCTTGCCGTAGCAAGTATTTCTATCGCCAAAATATTTATGCCCAAAGAAACGGTAATGATCGCTCTTAAAATGTTTACTTGGATGCAGTTTGCAACCGCTCTTGCGGGCGGAGTGCTCTCGACGCTTTTATTAAAAAGGATTATTAAAAGTTAAAAGGAATTATTGAAGAAGGTGGCTGGAGTTAAATAAATTTTTAAGTTTTTGTTTTGTTTTTATTTACTAGTATTTTAGTACCGTAAACTGTACTACGGTACTAAAAAGTATTTATAATTTGACTATGCCGAGAAGATATCAATTTCTTGATAATGAAAATATCTGGGCAGCTGTTAATAAAGCGCGCGATGCTTTTCTAGCTGCCAAAGATGGGGAAGAGGTTGATAGAATTATGAATTTTATTTTGACGGAAGATGAAAAACTTCGGATTGGTCGTAGAATTCTAATCGCGGAGATGCTTTTGGGAGATTTTTCATATGAAGACGTAATAAAAAATCTTAGAGCGGGAAAAAGCACAATAAACTTTGTGGTAAAAAGGTTAGTGATCGACCCGGAAAGTTTTCGTTTGATACAGAAACGCGGGGAAAAAGTGGAAAAGGAATTTAAAGAAAAGGCTTACATGAAGCAAGGCACAAGGCTATTACACAAGAAGACGGTATACACTGGGTACAAGAGAAAAGACGTCAAAAGGTGAATACGTTATTTTAATATTTTTTGCGAATATTACCTATTGAGCTGGTTGGTTAGCCTTCAAAGAGAACTTTTAGCTACACATTTTTAACTGTTTTTAAAAGTATTAGACCAGTAGTACAGTTTACGGTACTAAATAAAATTTTGAAAATCACACGTAAAAAACGAACACATACCAGAGAATTATCGGGGGAAATTTGGAGCGTAATCAAGAATGCTATGGAGAACAGTTACAGTATTTTAGTGTTTTTCTAGCTCATTATCGCAATGTTTGTAAACCCTGTTGGGCTTGAGTGTTACTCGGGTTTAATCTTAGCGCTTCTTCGTAGGCCTTCGCCGCTTCTTCTTTATTACCGAGCTGTTGGTAGGTTATTCCGAGATTGCTGAAAAGCAATGAGTTTTGCGGATTTGCCGAAATTGCTTTTACCAAACAATCTACCGCTTCTTGATATTTTCCTTCTTGATAAAATAAAACAGCTAGATTTTGGTTTGATTGCCAAAGACCTGGGGCGATTTCTATCGCTTTTTGATAGCTTTCGATCGCCTCTTCTGTTTTACTCATCTGCACATAGACATTACCGATATTGTGATAGGCGCTTGCGTAAACGGGATTTAATTCAACTGCTTTTTGAAATTCCGTAATTGCCATCTCATAATTTCCGTGTCTTGCATACATATCGCCTAGGTTATTGTGATTCACAAAACTGGAAGGGGCGGTTTTTGCAGTCGCAATCCATAAATTGTCCATATTATGCCAATCAATGTTTCTAACGACTGTTCTTACTGCGAAAATAATGATGATGGTTGCAAAAACACCTCTAGATGCCCACTTTATTTTATTTCTAGCATCAAGTTGGGCAAAAATTATTCCAGTAAGGGCAGACAATGAAACTATTCCAAGATAAACGTACCTTTCCGCCACCACCCAGGCGAAGCTAATGGGGAGCATTGTTGGAGATATCGAAAGAATGAAAAAAGAAAGCCAGAAAAAGATTTCCTTTCGCTTAAAGAAAAAATAGGCGATTGAGGCAAAAAAAACGATCGTCACAAAAGCAAAGAGGGCGTATTGACCGCTCGTAAAATTCATTTCTGTGTGATAAAAACTCAAGTCTTTTGGAAAAATAAATAGTTTTAGATAATTAAAAATAGAAATCGGCCCATGTTTAAGAGGGTTTAAGGCGGGGGAATCTCTAAAGTTACTTTCTTGAATGACATTTAGACGGTTACCGATTTTTCCGAGCAAGATTATTCCCCAGGTAAAACTTATCCCAAAAAATGGGATTAACTTAAGGTAATATTTTTTGAGAGTTTTTTGATAAAGAAGGTAGGAAAGCAAAATTACCGGAAAAACGATTGCCTTTTCGGAAGAAAAGAGGGCGGCGACAAAAGAAATAATTGAGCTTAAAAAAAACCATTTGTTTTTGCTTTTTTCAAAAAGTAAAAACAAATAAAAGGCAAGCAGAACGAAAAAACTATATTGGACGTAGACTCCACCAGAAATCCAAGAAACAGATTCGGTAAGTAAAGGGTGAACGGCAAATAGAAGTGAGGCAAAAATGCCAGCCCTTCGGCTAGTCAATTTCTCTAAAATTAGGTAAATGAATGAACAGACACCAAAATGAAAGAAAATATTGATTATATGAAAGAGAGCGGGAGTCTTGCCGAATAGGGCGAAGGTAACCGCAAAAATAGTTTGCCTGAGGATGGTCATTTTATCCAGCGCCACATATTTTATAGTTCCCAAATAAGGATTTTCCGATATTCCGGCAATGTCATCAGACAGAAAGGCTCCGTTTAGTGAATTTGCATAGACTAACAAAATCAAGAAAAAGAGGGAGGCAAAAATTTTCCACCGGTATTTAAAAAAGTTCTTCATTGGGGTTATTTTAACAGGATGCTAGTTTTAATAAATCCAGATCGAAAGTCAAGATTTTTGCTTTATTCTTTACCGACCAAGCCAAAAGAAAACTATCAACAAAGTGATTTTTATTTTCGTAAAAATCCAAAGCGCCTAGTAAAGAAGATCTATCCTCCACTTTAAGCCATCGTTGACAAAGAACTACTCCCAAAGATTCTGCGATCTCGGAACGGGTTTTTTTATAAAATTTCTCAAGCACAAAACAGGTTTCCGCGACGACAATCGGTTTTACCAGAATCTTCCTTTTGCCAGAGCGGGCTTCTTGAAACCAAAAAACCGCTTTTTCTTGTTGAGCTTTCACATCGCCAACAAGGTATCTTACCAAAACATTTGTGTCTAAAACGTCAATCATGGTTAGCCCAATCCCTTTCAAAGGATTTACGCGCTTCTTTTAGCTCCTTATCTGAAAGCTTCACGGATGACTTAAGGGCTCCCGCGATCGACCAAAAATCTTTCTTGGGTTTAACGACAATTAACCCACCTGTTTTCTCAATTACTGCTTTCGTCGCGCCGACAATACCTAGATCCTCCCTGATAAATTTGGGGATTGTTAGCTGTCCTTGGCTTGTGATTGATACAACTTGTGAGTCCATAATACAAAAATTAAAATAATGAAATATTATTCTTCATTATTGTAATAAAAATTAATGGGAAAATCAAGATTCAAAGCAGTTTAACTAAGTCCACTAATCTTTGTGAATACGCCCACTCATTGTCGTACCAAGCAAAAACCTTGACCATATTTCGACTGACTTTGGTTAGAGGAGTATCGACGATTGCGGAGAAAGTAGTGCCTATAATATCAGAAGATACCAAACCCTCGGCATTAATTTCCAAAATTCCTTTAAGTTTTCCTTTTGCTTCTTTTTCGAATGCTTCGTTAACCGATTCCACGGTAACTTCTTTTTTGACTACGGCCACAAAGTCGGTAATGGAGCCCGCAATTACGGGCACTCTTAAGGCAATTCCGTCAAGTTTTCCTTTAAGTTCTGGAATTACCTCTACTACAGATTTTGCCGCGCCAGTAGTCGAGGGAACAATGCTTTGGGCGGCCGCCCTTCCTCTCCTAGCATCTTTTCTGGCTGGACCATCAACCAGGTTTTGATTTGAGGTGTAGGCATGTACGGTGGTTAAGAGCGCATTTTTAATTCCGAAATGGTCATTTAATACTTTGGCAACCGGGGCGGCGCAATTGGTCGTGCAGGAGCCCATGGAAATGATTTTGTGAATTTCTGGACTATATTCGTCGTGGTTAACTCCTAAAACTAGGGTAACGTCTGGTTCTTTTGCCGGGGCGGAAATCAAGACTCTTTTGGCCCCGGCTAAAAGGTGCTTTGTTGCTTCATTTCTTTCCGTAAAAAATCCTGTTGATTCAAGGACAATGTCAACCCCAAGGTCTTTATAGGGAATGGCTTCTGGTTCTTTTTCCGAAAAGAATTTTACGGAGTGGGGGATTGACTTATCAAATTTTGGATAAACAGAGTCATATTTCAGAAGATACTCAAGATTTTCTTTATCTCCCAAATCATTAATAGAGACGATCTCCAACATGGGGTCTTCCGCTGCAATCCGGTAAAACTGGCGACCGATTCGACCAAAACCATTTATTGCAACACGAATGGGCATAGTAAAAAAGGTCAAAGCTCAAAGCGCAAAGTTCAAAGCTTTAATTCTAAATTGTCTTCAATCCATCTTTTCAGTGCTTCCTTAGGCATTGCTCCGACTTTGCGGTCGATTTCTTCCCCGTTTTTTGTTATCACAAATGTAGGAACGCTCATTACCCCATATTTTTCCGCCTCTTCCATCTCATTATCAATATTTACTTTTCTGAATTTTAGTTTTCCTGCCATTTCCTTCTCAACTTCCATAAAAATAGGAAGCATCATTTGGCAAGGGCCGCACCAGTCGGCGTAGAAATCTAGTAGTTCAAACATAATGACTCTATGATAACAAATTTTACAAAAAAAATCCCCCGTCTTTCGACGAGGGAATTTTTATTAATCTATATATAATTAGCGAACCGCATCCTTTAGACCCTTTCCGGCTTTGAAGGCTGGAGACTTGGTCTCAGGAATTTGGATTGGCTTGCCGTTCTGGGGATTTCTCCCTGTGCGTGCTCTTCGGTGTCTTACCTCAAATGTACCGAAGCCAGTAACGGTTACCTTCTCGCCTTTTGCTAGGGAAGAAGAAATTACATCAAGAACGACGTCAAGCGCTCTCGCGGCATCTGTTTTGGTCATTTCTCCGTGAGTTGCGACTGCGTCGACAACATCCATTTTTGTCATGTCGAGTTCACCTCCCTTCACTGTTTACTTGGTTATAAACTTGTCGATTCTTTCTATCTTTAACGCCTTTCCGGATTCTCCTATCTCAACAAGCACCGAATTAAACACCGCTTCTCCTTCTTCATTCCACTCAAACTTCGTAGGAAGAGGAAGTTTGTATCTTGGGATCACGGATTCAAGGCTGACCCCCAGGCTTGAATTGAGACTGCCCACCATTCCAACATCGGTGACGAAAGCAGTTCCTTTTGGTAAGATTCTTTGGTCGGCGGTCGATACATGAGTGTGTGTTCCCAAAAAAGCGCTTATCCGACCGTCGAAATTATAAGCAAAGGCGGCCTTTTCACTGGTCGCTTCTCCGTGAAAATCTACCAAAATTGCCGAGTATTTTTCTCCCTGAACTTCTTCTAATATCTTCTCTGCCGTTATCATGGCGCTACTTGAACATTCATCGTCGCTGAAAACGCGGCCGATGAAATTTAAAATAAGGACTTTGCCTTTCTTCCCTAAATCAATCACTAATCTATCTTTTCCGGGAGTGGCTTCCGGCCAATTGGCGGGTCGGGCGACTGGCAATTCGTCAATTTCATCGGCAAAGCTATCAATCGCGAAAATATGATTTCCGCTCGTAAAGGCGTCTATCCCAAGGTTAATCATTTCCTGAACCCTCTCTTTACTGGCGCCCTTTCCGTGGTTAAGATTTTCCGCATTCGCGATAACTAAATCAACCCTAGCACTTCTTTTAAGGCTTGGCAATACCTTTTCCACAGTCTGCCTTCCAAGTTTTCCAACTATGTCTCCAATAAATAATATTTTAATCATAGATTAGGTCTTCATTTGGCGGTATCTGAACTTCTTAGCTCCCTAATAATCGTAACTTTTACTGTTCCCGGGTAGGTTTGTTCTTTTTCAATTTTTTGGGCAAGCTCGTGAGCAAGTTTTATTACTCCCGCGTCATCAATTTCTTTAGGCTCAACGATTACTCTAACCTCGCGACCCGCAGAAATAGCAAAGGCTTTTTCGACGCCGGAGAAGGAGAACGCGGCCTCTTCAAGATTATGCATTCTTTTAACGAAAGCCTCATAATCCTCAAACCTCGCTCCCGGGCGTGACCCGGAAAGGGCGTCAGCAAGGTGGATGATCACCGCTTCTGGTGATTTAAATTCTTCTTCCTCGTGATGAGCGGCGGCCGCGTTGATAAGTTTCTCATCAAAGTGGTATTTTTCCAATATTTTTCTGGTTAATTGGGCGTGCGGTCCTTCTTGTTCTGCCGTTTGTACTTTCCCGATGTCGTGAAGTAAGGCAGCTTTTTTAGTAAGCTCAACATCAATTTTTAATTCCGAGGACATTGCCGAAGCCAACCTAACCACTTCAAGGGTGTGGGAGGCTAGGTTTTGCCCATAAGAAGTTCTGAATTTAAACCGTCCAAGAAGGTCAATAATATCGGAAGGTAAATGGTGAACTCCAACATCGTAGGCAAGCTGCTCACCGGCTTTTCTCATTTCAATTTCGACATCTTTTTTGGCATGTTCGACAAACTCCTCTATTCTTGCCGGCTGGATTCTTCCATCGGTAATTAGTCTTTCCAAAGCAATTTTGGCAATCTCACGTCTTACGGGATCAAAACAAGAAAGCCGTACTTCTTGGGGATTTTCATCTAAGTCAAATGTTACCCCTGTTGCTTGTTCTAAGGCTTTAATATTTCGGCCTTCTCTTCCAATAATTCTTCCTTTAATGTCATCGTCCGCCAATTTTACGCGGGAAGTAGTTGTTTGGGAAACATAGTCTGTGCCAACTCTTTGTAGAGATGACACGACGATATCAACCGCTCTAGAATCGGCTTCGAGTTTTGCGGTCTCTTCCGCCTCCTTAATCTTTTTTGATATTTCTTCTTTAAGACCGGATTCAACTTGGGAAAGAAGAAGAGCTTCCGCTTCTTTTCTGGTCATCGAGGCAACTTTCTCAAGTTCCGTGGTAATACTTCTTTTCGTTTCTTCAAGTTCCTCGAGTTTTTTAGAAACGCCTCGCTGTTGTGAGGTAACATCATTTTCCCTCTTTGTTATCTCTTCTTCCCTTCCTTTTAGGAACTGTTCTTTCGCTTCCCCTTTTCTTTGAATATCCATGCCTTCTTGTTTAAGGCGAAGAGATTCTTCTTCCGCCCGCGACTTAATATCAAGCGCTTGGTTTTTTGCCTCAATAATTAGTTCTTGAGATCTGGCTCTCGCCTCGTTTTCTTCTTTGGACGCTTCCTCCGGGGTTTTTCTTTGCTTTGGCGTTAATTTAGATGTAACAACATAGACAAGCCCACCCGAAATTATCACTGATATAAGAATAGTTATTATTTGTTCCATGATGGTCAGAGTTTACGGCAATTTGGCTTTAAAATCAAAGGGGATAAAGATTTGACTAAATAAAAGGAAAAAATTGAGACTCCCAAACTTCCAAAAACATCTACAATTGAGTGGACGTTTCCCAGTATTCTAAAGCCTGTAGCGGCGATTGCCCCAAGAGTTATTGGGATAGCGTACAAGAGATATTTTTTATTGCTGGCAAAAGCGAGCGCAAAAGATATGGCGGTAGCGGCGTGGGAGGAAGGAAAAGACGAATCTGGATTAACCAGAAGTATTGGATCTTTTCCATTTAGGAGGAAAGGCCTTGGGATATAAAAGGCGCTTTTAATAATTTCTGAAAGACCTAAGGATAAAATTGCAGTTATTAGGCAAAAAAGAAAAAACTTGAGGTTTTTTTTAAACAGCAAAACCAGGAATCCAAAAACGATAATAAGGTGAGGAAGATATTGCCCTATGAATAAAAATAAAGCTTGGTTCATCGCTTGAGTTTTTCATAAGCACACCAAAAGGATATTCCCTGGGGGGACCTCGATCGCGTTTACATTGTCAAACACTTTTTTGAGCTTGTCAATCGCTTCCCGTAAATTTTCCCTTTTCGGAAAAACTTGATTGATAATCACTTTTCCCCTATTTATTGATTTAAGATTCATTAAGAGTTCTCTGGAAAAATCAATGGTAAAATTTCCCCCTTTAAAAACATCCAACACGATAATGTCGAATTTTTTATCTAAATTGTTGCCGACCCATTTAGCGGCATCCCTGACGATCAGATCAAGATTATTTATTTTCTGAAAGAAAAAATAGTCACCGCCAAGTTTTATCATTTCCGGATCAATATCCACGCCAGTTATTTTTACTTTCGGGTTTTCCCTTTGAAATAGATGTCCCAATGTTCCTCCGGCAAAACCAAGGATCAAGACTTCCGGACTTTCTCTTTTTAATAATTCTTTTGCCTCTCGAGCGACTCTTCCCCAGTATCTCTTATTGTAGCGTCCCCAGTCTTCTTTTAAAGGATAGCTAGATTGGGTATAGGAATTTACTTTTAAAAGTCTTTCCCCCATAAATTCGCACACTGATATTTCCCCAGAGAAGGGAGATTCAGTGTGGTAAATAAGTTTTGGTTGGGGAAAGATATGCACGATCAATTAATACCTATAAAATCCTTACCGACATATTCTTTTAGGACGGTAGGAATCTTTACTGTTCCATCTTCTTGCTGATAGTTTTCTAGGATTGCGGCAATTACTCTTCCGATTGCGGTTGCCGTCGCATTCAGAGCGTGAACAAATTCCGTTTTCCCGTCCCTCTTCAATTTAATGTTGAGCCTTCTGGTTTGATAATCGGTGCAGTTACTGCAGGAAGTAATTTCTCGATAGGTATTTTGACCGGGAAACCAGGCTTCGATGTCGTACATTCTCCGGTTTGGGTTTGGTAAATCGCCGGTACAGGATTTTACAACTCGGTATGATAGTCCCAGCTCCTTCACAATTTCCTCTTGGCAAGAAAGCAGGAATTCGCATTCTGCATCCGATTTTTCGGGAGTGGTATAGACATTCATTTCTAACTTATCAAATTGGTGAACTCTTAAAATTCCTCGGGTATCCTTGCCGTAAGCTCCAGATTCCCTACGAAAGCACGTTGAGAAATTAACATATCTTCTGGGTAAATCTTTTTCTTCAAAAACTTCATCTGCGTGCATTGGTATGACAGAATGTTCGCTACTTGCAACAAATACCATATCGTCTTTGTCAAAGACATACATATTGTCAAAGCCCCCGTGTTCGGAATAGCCCATTTTTTCTTCCATTTCTTTCTTGATAATTACCGGGGGGACAACAGGAGAGAATCCTTTTCTAATAAGCTTTTTCATCACAAAATCGATTAACGCAAATTCCAAAAGAACCGCATCATTTTTAAAATAGCCAAAACGCGCGCCAGAAACTTTGGCGGCCCGTTCGACATCAATCACATCTAAGGCAACGCCGAGATCCAAGTGATCCTTAATTTTAAAATCAAAGGTAGGAACAGTGCCTTCGGTCCTGACGACTAAATTCTCGGTATCGTCTTTTCCTATCGGAACATCAGGGGCGGGGATATTTGGAATAAGTTTTAGGGCGCTCAAAAAAGATTCTTCCGCTTCTTTTAGTTTTGGCTCAATTTCCTTAAGCTCTTCCTTTATTTTTGCCCCTTCCTCCCGGTCATCTTTTCCTAGCTTATTTCTTTTAGCGCGCAACTCCTCCGCTTTTTGGATCAATGTCTTTCTTTCCGCGTCTAATGTTATTGTTTTATCAACAATAGAGGCATCTTTACCTCGGTTTTTGACCGCTTCTTTAACCGATTCTTTATTTTCTAAAATATATTTGATATCTAACATGGTTTACAAAAGATAACTACAGGCCAAGTTCACTAGAAACCTTTTTCATTGATTCTAAACCCACTTGGCAAAATTCTTCTAGGGTCATTCCTAGTTTCTCACACATTTGGATATTTTCTCTTCTGGCCCCTTTGGCAAAGGACTTTTCCCGAAATCTTCTAAGGACGGTTTCTGTTGATACATCACTGAGCTTTTTACTAGGGAAAATCAGAGCGGATGCAACAATAAGTCCAGTGAGTTTTTCCCCGGCAAATAGGGCGTAGTCCATGGCCGATTCTAAAGTTGTTCCCGTTTTTTCATTATGGGCGGCCATCGCGTGAGTTATGGGAAATGAAAGTCTATCCTTTAACCACTCTCCAACAGTTGCCCCTTGGGCGTCTTCGCTGGTTTTTTCCGCATCCGCGTCGTGAAGTATTCCTGCGATTTCCCAATCAATTTTTGTCCCAATTAACTGATCACCTCGTTTTTTTAAAAAATCATGAACGCCCGCCATCAAAGCGCCAGAGGCGATGCAATGCTTAACCATATTTTTATTGGTTAGATTTTCATTTAAAAATTTTACCGCTTCTTCCTTTGAGATGGTTGTTTTACGGTCATTTGACTCTTTAGATGTTTCTGTAATCGATTTCTCTTTCCTATTTTCGGTTATGCCATCCTTTGGTCTCATCGTAGGGAAGAGAATTACCTCTTTAATTGACCAGGTATTGGTGAAAAACATTGTTAGGCGATCGATCCCGATACCAATTCCGCCCAAAGGGGGCATACCATACTCCATCGCTTCCAAAAAATCCTCATCCACTTGTTGAGCATCCTCTTTGCCCATCTCTCCCGCGGTTTTTTCCCCCTCAAATCTTTCTCTTTGTTCTAAGGGGTTAGTGAGCTCGCTCCAGCCGTCACAGATTTCTTTTCCACCAATGTAACCTTCGAATCTCTCGACAAACCCCTCTTTTGATCGATGAGATTTGGAAAGAGGACTGACCTCTTTTGGGTAGTCAATAATCCAAACCGGCCCAATTAGCTTATCCGTCACCAAATGCTCAAAAATGTCAAAAATAAGTTGCCCTTTTGGGACACTCGGATTGACACCTTCAATTTTGTTTTTTTCCATAAACTTGACCAAAGATTCTTTAGATTCATTAAGGACATTGATTCCCAAATGGTCTTCGATAGCTTTGACAAGCTCGATCCTTTGCCATTTTTTGGATAAATCAATCGTCTTTTCCCCGATAGTCATTTCCAGTTTGCCGTGTACACTCATACAAATTTTCCTAAACATTTCCTCGGTTAGATCCATCATTCGCTGATAATCGGCGTAGGCTTCGTAATATTCGATCATCGTAAACTCTGGATTATGCGATAGATCCATGCCCTCGTTTCTAAAGTCTTTACAAATTTCAAAAACTCTCTCGTAACCGCCAATGACAAGTCGTTTTAGGTATAGTTCATCGGCGACTCTTAAGAAGAGATCACAATCAAGGGCGTTTAGATGGGTGGTGAATGGTTTAGCGTTCGCGCCGCCATAAAGCGGTTGTAGAGTGGGTGTTTCTACCTCAATGTAACCCTCCGCGCCCAAAAAGTCCCGCATTGCTTTTACGAGTTTGCTTCTAATTTCAAAACGAGTTCTAACTTCTGGATTTAGGATAAGATCAAGATATCTTTGTCGATATCTTACCTCCATATCCTTAAGGCCATACCACTCGGAAGGGAGCGGTCGTAGGCTTTTTGAAAGAATTGAAAAGGAATCGCAAAGGATAGTTAGTTCTCCCGCGTCTGTATTAAAAAGGTTTCCCGCGATCCCAATAATATCGCCACGATCGATTAACAAGACAACTTCCCAGTCTTTGTCAGTGAGTTTATCTTTTTTAAAACAAAGTTGAACTTTTCCTGAACTATCAGAAAGATCTGCAAAAACAATTTTTCCATGACCTCTTACTCCAAGTATTCTTCCGGCAACAACGACGGCAGAGTCTAGCGGCTTTTTCGTCGCTTCCACTATTGAAATTCTTTTGGGATTGTAGCTTGGGGGGAAGGTGTCAACGCCCAATTTCTCAAGTTTACCGAGCTTCTCGACGCGTTCGTTTCTTAGAAGTTCCAAAGGTTCTGTCATATCTTTTATAGCATATTAATCTATATCTACCACCTTGTAAGTAATTTCACTTTCTCGAATTTCCACCAGTTGTCCTTTTTTCCTACCTAATAGCTTTTTTCCAAGGGGAGATTCATTAGAAATTCTTCCTTCTTGGGGGTTGGCTTCCGCGCTTCCTACGATAGTGTACTTGGTTGTCTTGCCATCTTGCTCTATGGTAACTTTTGATCCCAAGCCTACCTCACTTCTTGCGACCCCCTCATCAATCAAAATGGCCTTTTTGAGCGTTTCTTCAATATCGGCAATTTTTCTTTCTAAAGCTAAGCTTCTTTCAATCGCGATTTCGTATTGGGCATTATCATCAGAACCGCCATCATTCAAAGCCAGCTCAATCATCTTAACTGATTCCGGTCTTTCGACATTAACTAGCTTGTCATATTCTTCCTTCAGATTCTTAAGCCCCTCGAGCGTTAGATATACCTTTTCTGTAGTGTCCATAGGGATATATTAATTAAAATTGAAAAAAAAGACTAGCGAACTTCAAGAATCGTATATGTTACTTTACCAACTGGAGCTTCAAAGTCAATCCTGTCCCCAACCTTTTTTGCAAGAAGAGCTACGCCAAGAGGAGACTCGCAGGAGATCTTGCCGTTTAGGGGATCGGCCTCGGTTGCTCCGACTAAGTTAAATTCAGTTTTATCGCCATTTGAAGCGATAGAAACAGTGCAACCTAAGGAAACAACTTTGTTCCCGTCATCTTTTTTGACAACCTTAGCGACTTTAAGAGTCGCCTCAATCATTTTTATTTTACCATCAACGAAGGCTTGCTCGTCTCTTGCGGATGAATATTCGTCGTTTTCTGAAAGGTCTCCAAGGCTTCGCGCAAACTTGACTTTTTCCATTACCACTTTACGCCGCTCTTTTAACGCGGATAATTCCTCTTTTAATTTTTTTTCCCCTTCGGGGGTTAACATTTTTATGTCTTCCATAAGGCCACACAAGGTGCAATAAACCCCCTGTATTTCACAGGTTTTTCTTTCTCGAGGAGTCCAAATTTTCCGGAAAGAAGGTTTTGATTCTTGAGTTAGGGTATCCTAACACCTTTTAACCTCGATGTCAACGATATGTACTAGTTCAATACATCCCGTACACATTAGGAACTAGAAATTAAAATGGAACTACACTGGTTAATGTACTCCAGTGGAGTGAGATAATTCAAGGACTGGTGTGGTCTCACTGTGTTGTATGTTTCTTCCCAATCCCTTAGCTCTTGGTTAAGAGTATCTAGGTCAAAGGAAAAATCATTTACCTCATAGAACTCCTCTGCATGAGTCCGGTTGCTTCTTTCCACATGTCCATTAAGCTTGGGACTTCTTGGAGGAAGAACAAAGAGATTGATTCCCTGTTCTTTGCAAGCTATCTCAAACTCTCCCTTAAACTCAGATCCTCCATCAATCTGGATTGCTTTAATGGGACTAGGTAATCTTGACTTTAAAGTGCTCAAGAACTTGGTGGCATGTCCTGAGGTGGCACTACCATAAACTTCAAGTACATCCCACCTTGAGACAATGTCCCTAGCTGTGAATTGCTTTCTGACTACCCCTGGAATTGGTCTAATGTCCATGGTATCAATCTCAATTAAATCTCCTGGAATACTTGCTTGGTGAGTGCTTGGCTTTCTGACTGCCCAAGCTCTCTTTAGATATCTCTTCTTGCTTGAGATGAAGTTTGGGATTGGTTCCTTAAGGTAACCAAGACTCTTTAAACGAGAGATGGTCCTTCCAACAGTTGAGGAGGAAACAAGAATACCCTCTCTCTTAAGAAGAACTCTAATCTTCTCTTTCCCCCATCTAGGATACTTCTCTCTTAACTCTCTGATCCGATTGACTATCTCATCTTCAGTCTCTGGGTGTCTTAGGTGGTTTGGTCTTCTGCTTTTGGGACTATCCTCAAGGCTCTTCAAGTTCTTTGGATCATATCTTCTCTTCCAACGATAGAAGGTATCTGGAGAGATACCAAAGTATCTACAGGTAAGTCTGGCATTACCCACCTTTCGATAAAAATCCATCCACTTGAGTCTTTTCTCACCTCCTTTCGAGATATCATTCCTTCTGACCCTATCAAACATCCCAGTTCTTGGGATGATAAATCCTTTGTACTTCATATGAGTGCCGATTCTACCTCTCATAGACATTCATATGTGTACGGGATCTATCTGAACTTGAACAGTTTCCATGGTGTGAACTTTGTCCCGCTATGAAAAATTTGAGTTCCGATAAGCACTTGATTTTTCCTATCCACCCGTGTATAGTCTAAACATCATTAGGGAGAACACGAACCTTAGACTACGTGTCTATGAGCGATGCCTCCCACTTTTGTTTTCTTCTTGACTTCGTTTCAAATCTATGATGTAATGCTCCCAATCACCAGGAGGTCATTAACATTCAGTTTTCGTGCTGAATGCGAAGCCTCCGTTTTTGTTTCATCTCCACTTTCGCCCTATCCCAAAATTTGCACCCCACTGCTATAATCACAAATATGCCAAACAAAAAATCGGCCTACCAGTTTAAAACAACTATCAAAAACATCCAGCCACCGATCTGGAGACGACTACTCTTACCCTCGGACGCGACATTTTGGGAGTTGCACATCGCTATCCAAGACAGTTTTGGCTGGACGGATTCGCATCTTCACCAATTTACTGTTGGATCCACATGGGATCGAAACTCTCAATACGTCTGTCTGCCTACTCCCGAAGACGATTTTCCCTACGAAAAAGAACCTCTAGATGAATCAAAAACTCCATTGTCCGACCTTCTCTCGGAAAGAAAAGGCGCCGTAACTTATGAATATGATTTTGGCGATAGTTGGGAACACCAGATAGTTTTAGAAAAAATTCTGCCTTTTGATCCAAAGGAAATATACCCAAAAGTTATTGCAGGCAAGCGCGCCTGCCCTTGGGAAGATTCGGGTGGCCCTTTTGGCTATCAAGAAAAAATCAAGATTTTGCAAAATAAAAACCACGAGGAACATAAAGATATCGCTGACTGGTTGGGGGTCGAAGACTTTAACGAACTTGATATTGAGTCGTTCGATCCTGACGATGTGATCTTTAGAAATCCTGTCACCGAGCTAAGAAGAACACAAAAAGGCTTTGAGAAGGAATTTTCGTTTAATGTCCATTGACAAATTACTTTAAAAGTTTGTTATAATGTACTCGGTC
>Ga0210017_1002342_pt1 | contig 16235 bp, 17 predicted proteins | sample CryGeyCG2014_020_FD_183966 | JGI IMG/M metagenome (GOLD analysis project Ga0210017, IMG submission 183966) | Groundwater microbial communities from aquifer - Crystal Geyser CG08_land_8/20/14_0.20 (SPAdes) (version 2) | ecosystem: Environmental > Aquatic > Deep subsurface > Groundwater | place... | reverse complement strand
GATAACCAGAGGCTGCGGCAAGGGGTGCCAGTTTTGCTCTCCGACCATGCGAACGTTCTATTCCTTCCCCCTCGAAAAAATCAAAAAAGAGGCGGAGCTGAACGCGCGCGCGGGTTCTAAAATGGTGGTCCTCCAAACCGACGACCTCTTCCTTTACAAACACCACGAACGCTTCGTGCCGAATAGGGAAGCGATCGTGGAACTCGTGGACACGATTGGAAAGATTGATGGCGTCGAATACCTGCAGCCGGCACACGCCGCACTCCCGCCAGTCGTCTATGATCCGAAGATGATTGAAGAAATAGCGCCCGTGCTCGTGGAGAAAAGCAGGTGGCGGTGCCATGGGAGAAAGGTGGCCTCTGTCGAAGTTGGGATAGAAACAGGGAGCGTCAGACTGTTGGAGAAACACATGCATGGCAAAGCACTGCCCCTTGAGCCAAAAGATTGGCCAGAAATTGTAACCCAGGCGGTGGGCATCCTCAACGACAACGACATTTGCCCGCTCGCAACCCTCGTCGTCGGTCTGCCTGATGAACGCGAGGAGGACACGATCGCCACGATGGAGCTTGTTGACGATTTGTGGGGGTCTGAGCTATTCTATGTCCCGCTCTTCTTCACATCGGAGGAGGAGTGCCTGCTCAGCTCGGCAAGGCAAGCTGACCTTCGCCACTTGTCAGAAATGCATTGGGAGTTCTTCGCGACATGCTGGAGGCACAACATAAACATCTGGGGCCCCGATGTCAACAGTAGGGTCGCTGTGGCCTCGGCGCTCCTCTACCCTCTGTACTATAGGTGGAAGCACGGTTCCAAAATCGGGAAAGCGATAAGAATTTTAAGCGGTTTTGGAAAGTGATTTTTCACGTCAGATGGTGGTAGATTTGAAGGTAGAAGTCCGGCTCTTTGCAAATCTTCGCGAACTGGCCAAAACGAAGGCGGTGGTGGAAGACCTCGAAAGCGAAGCTAACATCGGTGACATTCTACAGAAAATCTGTGAAAGATTTGGGGCGAAATTTCGCGAGCAGATTTTAGATAGGCACGGGCAACCAAATGAAAATGTAAAAATTCTGCTCAATGGGCGCAACATCATCTTTTTGCAGAACACGGCGACCAAACTCAAGGATGGCGACGTGATAGCCATTTTCCCCCCTGTTGGCGGCGGTTTCGGGAATGTCTCAAATAGGGCGCTCTCAACGAGTGGGGGCACGACTGTAGCGTACTACAAAGAAAAGGCGTTCAACGTTGTCGAAAACGTCTACGAGCCGGCCGAGGACACCTTTCTGCTTGCTGACAACCTCGATGCGAACCCCGGCGAACGAATTTTGGAGCTGGGCACTGGCTGCGGCCTGCTTGCGATTTTGGCGGCTAAAGCAGGAGCCCGCGTAATCGCAACCGACATGAATCCAGCCGCACTTGAATGCGCTCGTGCGAATGCCGCTGCGCATGATGTGGCAGATAGTATCGACTTTCGTCTGGGCGATCTCTTTGAACCGGTTGCTGGAGAACGTTTCGATTTGGTGATTTTCAACCCGCCGTATTTGCCTATCAAGCAAAATGAGGCTCTCAGTACCCCACTAGACCTAGCTTGGGAGGCTGGACCTGAAGGACGTGCAGTTATTGACCCGTTTTTAAGGGAGCTGCCGAATCACCTTGTGGATAGCGGCAGGGCGCTGTTTGTGCAGTCATCGCTTTCAAATTTGGAAAGGACCCTGCTGAAACTGCACGGGCACGGGTTTAGTGTAAATATCATGCGAAAGAAGCTGCCATTTGAGGAGCTTTTCTTGCTGCACTGTTTCTGATTTATAGCTCAGAAATGAATTCATATCGGATGGAAGTTACAAGATGTTCTACAAAACTTGGATTGAGTAAGTTTTTTAGCCCCGCAACCACAATTTGACAAGTTGGTGCGATCATGGGGAAGCGTCCCAGAAAATGGAAAAAGAAAGGACACATGCGTTGGAAGTGGGTTCGCAAGCGGATGCGTCGAAAGATGCGCAGGATCAAGCAGAGGACCGGCGCGTAGTTTTAGCCATTCATTCTCAGGATGTGCTCGGGCTACATGTTCAAATCCTGTCTGCTGCACCGCTTTATTTTGGAAGTTTGCTCTTCACGTAGCTCAAGAATCTCACGGCATCTCGCAGGGCATCCGTCGCGTCCTCAGAGCTCAGAAGCACTTCAAGGTACTCCGCCTTGTTCTTGATCGAAAGAATCGTGCCGAAGCGCGATACGTTTTTCTCGTGTTCGGGCGCACCTGTGAAAATGCCGCTGAAGAGTTCCACTGCCTCCTCGTGCCTTGCGCCCGCATACCTGAATCCTTTTACGAACACTAAGAGCGCATCCGCTGCAGAGATGATAGCGTGCACCGAGTTCAGAACACTGGCGTTGTAGCGAGTGCGCTCAAAAGCATCTTTTGCCGTGTCCAAGAACTCCTCAGCTTTCAACAGGTAGTTCCTATACTTCGACCTATCGATGCTCCGTGTTCTCATCGCAGGTTCTCCTCTGGATATAGCTTGAGCCCCTTCTCCACCTGCCTGACTAATGGTGCCTTCCGTTTGCGTGAGTATTCTGACTCGCTCATCACCACAATCTGTGCAGCGTTGCCGTAAAAAGAGAGGCACGAGACGCGTAGCTTATCGCTAGCTTGGTTAATCTCTTCCTTGTCGGCGCTGTCTTTCACCACTACAAAAAGATCTATGTCGCTGTTGTAGTTTTCGCGCCCTTCGGCTATCGAGCCATAAAGGTAGATTCTCGACAGTTGCTTGAGCGGATACGAGCTGAGCACGAGGTTTTTGAGATGCTCGAGCGGTGCTGGAAAAGTCGAGATGCGCTGGAGCATCGGTTCTAGGAGTTCAAAATAATAGCTGCCACGTTTCGGGCGCCACACAGTGGTTGCTCCGAGCCTCCTCCGTTCCGCGAGGTTGTTTTGCTCGAAGAGTTTCATTAGCTGATTTACCGAAAAATTGGAGAGGCCTAACACCCGAGCGAGCTCCCGCTCGCTCATCTCGACCTCGTGTTGGCTGAGGAGGTAGGAAAGTAGCTTCAGCTTCGCCTTGGAATCCAGTAGGGTTTGCGGGGGCTCGTGGAATCGCATATTCATCCGTTATTCTTTAATAACAAGTGTTTTATAAATCTAACTGATGTTATATAAATCTAACGAAGGTAGATGCGGCGGAGGATGCGCAGGATCAAGCAGAGGACAGGCGCGTAGTTTTAGCCGATTCGCTTTTAGGATGTATTGAAAAATCGACACCGCCAACCATTTATACGTTGGATGGATAATCCAACCATAGAGACTATGGTTAGGGCGATGAGAAAGCTCGCGTACAAGCTTTTCGGGGGCGAAACGTCGGAACGAGTGCTGGCCAAGCGAATCAAGATATTCGTGTTGATAGGAATCGTGTTCATCGCCATCAGCAAATTGCTCTACTTGCGCGGGCTTATGCCTTTCCCAAATTTTGAGCTGATAGTCCCGACGCTCGTGGTCATCGGCTCCTTTTCACTCTACTGCGGCAGCACAAAATCGTGGCGATACCTGACCCGGTATTTCGGGATAATCGCACTCGTCAGCGTGTTTATGATAGACCTTGGCTTCTGGGGACTTCAGCCGATTTACGTTTTCACTTGGTCGGGTTTCATCGTCTGCTGGGTGATTGGGCTGCAAAACAAGCTCTCGATGTTCGACCGGTTTAAAAAACTGCTTTACCGCGCGACGCTCACTGCGGCAGTCGCCATTCTCATCTTCGATGTCTGGACGGCTTTCGGTAGCTGGCTTGGGTGGGGAGAAAAATCGCTCGCTGGGCTGGCGGCGATTTATCTTGCGCAGATACCGTTCACTCTCTACCACCTTGCTTCGCTCATTTTCGTGCCCCCGTTGGTGGGGCTGGGGAAGCTCATGGTGAAAGTTAAAGTGCCGGTTCCGGTTGCGGTGAAAGTCCGCGCTGGGGTTAGGGCAAACACCAGATAAAGGAGGTGAAAAATTGAAAAAGGAACTTGCGATTCAAGTCGCTGCGCTGGTCGCGGTGATTGGCTTCGTGTGCTTTGCGGGCGGCTACGTGGTGGCAGGTGGGATACAGAAGCAGGCTGGGCAGTACACAACAGGCGAGAATATAAAAGTGAATGTCAAGGCTCCAGGCGAGAGCAGCTACAGAACGGTGGATCTAAATTCTGGCATGACAGCGCTAGACGCAGCAGCTTGGGTCATCCCAATAAAAACGGAGCTTTACGCGATTGGCCCAGCGGTTAAAACAGCTGATAACAAGTGGCTCATGTATACAGTCAACGGCACAGATCCAGGCATCGGCTTTGCAAGCTACCAACTCAAGGGTGGCGAAAATATCGATTTGACCACGTGGGGATAAGCGACCCGATTACCCGCATAGGGTTCGTGATGCCGCCCTTGCTCCAGCCTCAGCCTTTACAGCGTCTACACCGGTGCCAATAACCACAACGTCCCCCTCGCTGGGTTTGAGCGTCTCGATTATTTTTTTAACTTTTTTCGTGTTTATTTTAGCGAAACCGTCAGGGAACTGTAGCTTACCAGCCTTGAACACGAGCACGGTCACTCCGCTGGCTCCAGCTTTAATCGCCTCGTCACGTTGCTCGATGCCTTTTTTGACCTTGGCTGCAGCTCCTCTAGCGATGGTTGCAACATCAACCTCGCCGACAGTCAGGTTGCCGGCGTCTACTTGCACAAATTCTAGGGGCTTGCCGAGGGCGCTTCTGCCTTTAGCCGTGAGCGCATGCCCGCCACGCGAAGAAGTGATCAAACCCTGCTTTTTCAGCTGGTTGAGTATCGTGCGCATACTTCCCTCGCCAACACCTAGCTCATTCATAAGCTGCTTGCGTCCAACCAGCCCATGTTTGGCTATCAGGTCCAGCGCCATTCTGACGTGAACCTCTGCAAAGCGCGGCAGTGGGCCGACAGCTGATGTCATAAATCAGCACTCATTCCTTCACGATTTCAGTACCGGTTTTGCCCTCGATGGCGTCGTAAGCTTTATCCAGAGAAGTTATTATCGCCCGCTTCCCGCCCCACTCGATGAACCGGATTGCCGCAAGCATTTTTGGCCCCATGCTCCCCTTCGCGAACTGGCCCTCTTGCAGGTACTTCTTGGCCTCGGCCACGGTGATTTTTCGCAGCCATTTTTCGTCCGGCTTCCTGTAGTTTATCGCGGCCCCGTTGACATCTGTTAATATCAAAAGCACATCCGCATCGACGGCTTCCGCCACCCGCTCTCCCGCGAGGTCCTTGTCGATGACCGCCTCCACACCCTTCAGCTTCCCATTTTCCTCAACGACCGGGATTCCTCCGCCACCTGAAACAATAGGGACGACGTGAGCGTCTATCATGGCCCTTATCGCCTCCTTCTCAGCTATGTCTCTCGGGTCAGGTGAAGGAACAACTCGCCTCCATCCTCTGCCGGCATCGCTGATCACCGCCCAATTCTTCTCTTTTGCCAGCTTCTTTGCGGCCTCCTCTGTATAGAACGGACCAACTGGTTTCGTCGGGTTCTTGAAAGCGGGGTCGTTTCTGTCGACGATGACTTGTGTCACGACGGTTGCGACAGGAATCTCCGGCTGCCCGCCCTCAACGAAGATATCACGGAGGCTCTGCTGAATCATGTAGCCTATCAACCCTTGGCTTTCGGCACCGCAGACATCCATCGGCATCGCGGGCACGTTGAATGCAGCTTGCCCAGCGTCATTTTGAAGCAAGATTGCACCGACCTGCGGGCCGTTTCCGTGAGTTATGATGACTAGATATTTTTTGCTCATTATCATGTTGGCGAGGTGCTTGGCTGTCTTCTTGACGTTCGCCAGCTGCTCCTCGTATGTCCCCTTCTGCCCTGGCTGAAGAATCGCGTTGCCGCCGAGCGCTGCAACTATTCTTATCTTGGTTTTCGCTGCCATATTTTCACCTTCTACTCTTACCCTCGGGTTTTCTTAAAGATTTTTTGGCACCCATCAACAGAACTAATATCCCTTTTTGAGCATGCATCCTGTTCTCCGCCTGACCCCATACTGCTGAGTGGGGCCCATCGATTACAGCATCTGTGACTTCTTCCCCACGGTGTGCCGGGAGACAGTGCATGAAAATAACATCTTTCTTCGCATGTTTCAGCAATTCAACGTTGACTTGGTATCCCTGAAAGTCCCTTAGCCTCTGCTCCCTCTCCTTCTCTTGACCCATCGAAGCCCACACGTCTGTGTATATGACATCTGCATCTGCGACCGCCTTTTTTGGATCGTTTGAGATTTCAACTTTCGCACCCGTCTTCACCGCGTTCTTTTTCGCCTGTGCCACGATATCCGCAGGCGGCTCATAACCACGCGGGCAGGCAGCGGAGACTCTCATGCCGACCAGCGTGCACCCAAGTAACAGTGAATTGCAAACGTTGTTGCCATCCCCTACCCAAGCCAGTTTCAGCCCCTTGAGTTTGCCCTTCTTCTCACGAATCGTCATCAAGTCGGCCAACGTCTGACAGGGGTGGTGCATGTCGGTCAACCCATTTATCACGGGCACTTTCGAGTAACGCGCGAGTTCAACGATATCCTCATGTTTGAAAAGCCTTGCCATCACCGCATTGACGTAACCTGAAAGTGTTCGCGCGGTATCTGCGATCGTCTCACCCCTGCCAAGTTGCAGGTCATTCCAGCCCATGTAGATTGCATGCCCGCCGAGCTGGGTCATTGCAGTTTCAAAACTCACGCGCGTTCTTGTTGACGGTTTTGCAAAAAGCATCCCTAGAGTCTTCCCGTGAAGCAGCTGGTGTGGCTCGCCCTTCCGCAACTTTTGTTTCAGCTCTTCCGAAAGGTCTAATATCGCCTCGATTTCCTTTGACGTTAGATCCTGCATTGAAAGGAGGTGCTTCGCCTTCATTTTTCCACCTCTCCCAGAATTTTATCCAGCACCTTAATTAAGCGATCGATGTGGCGTCGCTCCACTACCAACGGCGGCACGAATCGAAGCACTTTATCAGCGGTCGCATTTATCAAGAAGCCGTTTTCTCTCGCGTTTACCACAACTTTGTCGGCGAGCTCCTTAGATGACAGCTCCATCCCAATCATGAGCCCCTTCCCTCGAACATCACGCACGCAATTGTGTTTGCTGGCCAACTCCTCCAAGTGCTTTTTGAAATATTCACCCATTTTTGCCGCTCGTTGGGGGAGCTTCAATCGCGTCATGGTCTGCACTACTGCTTTTCCGGCGGCGCATGCTAGTGGATTCCCACCGAAAGTCGAGGCGTGATCTCCGGGTGAAAAAGATTTTGCCACTTCACTTCTCGCGCCGAAACAACCGATCGGGAACCCTCCGCCTAGAGCCTTTGCCATGGTGATGATATCGGGCTTGACTCCCCAGTGCTCGCACGCGAACCACTTTCCAGTCCGGCCCATTCCCGATTGTACTTCATCACATATCAGCAGCAGCCCATGCTTGTCGCAGAGTTCCCGCAACCCAGGCAAGTAATCATCAGACGGCACGTTCACGCCCCCCTCGCCTTGGATGGGCTCGACTATCACCGCCGCAGTTTGATCGCCAATCATGCGCTCCACGGCAGCCAGGTCGTCGAACGGCACAAAATCAAAAATTTTGGGGACAAGGGCGGCGAAGGGCTCGCGATATGCGGCTTTCCACGTCGCTCCAACCGTCACTGCAGTCCTACCGTGAAAAGAGCCCTGCATTGCGATGATGCGCTGGCGCTTCGTGTGTTTGATCGCAAGCTTTAGCGCCCCCTCGTTCGCCTCTGCGCCGGAATTGCAGAAGAAGAATTTGTCGATGGGTTTTGGGACTATTTTCGCGAGCAACGCGGCTAGCTCCGCTTGGGGTTGGATGTAGTAGAGGTTTGAAACATGCATCAATTTTTTCGCCTGCGCGGAAACTGCCTTGACCAGCGCGGGATGGCAGTGGCCTAGCGAGCATACGGCAATCCCCCCGACGAAGTCCACGTAGCGCTTGCCTCGTGAATCCCAGACAAACATCCCGCGCCCTTTAACGAGGGTGAGCGGCTGGCGCTTGTAAGTGTGGGCGATATAGCGCTCTGTCAGATTTTTCACATTCATCTACTTGCCCCGTTCAATCATCGTGCCAGCGCCGCTTTTGGTCAAAATTTCTTGCAGTAGGACATGGGGGGCGGTGCCTTTGAGAATGTGGCACTGTTTGACGCCACTATGTATAGCTTTCAGACAGGCCTCGGTCTTGGGGATCATCCCTTTCTTGATTACTCCTTCTTGAATAAGCTTCTGCGCTTCATCTGCGGTCAGAATGGAGATTAGGGTTTTTTCATCGTTCGGGTCGCGCATAACTCCCACGACATCCGTGAGTAGGATTAGCTTTTTCGCGTGCATGGCGGCGGCGAGCTCGGCTGCGACGGTATCTGCGTTTATATTCAAGCTACGTCCTTCGGAGTCTATACCTATCGGCGTGACGACAGGGATGCAGCCACTCTTAATCAAGCTATTGATAATGGTTGGATCAATTTTCTCTACCTCTCCAACTAGTCCAAGGTCGACCTCGACTTCTTTTCCCTTGCTCGTGGTGGTCTTGTAGATGAGCTTGTGCGCATGGATGAAGTGTCCGTCCATACCTGAGATGCCAAAAGCTTTCACTCCGTATTGATTAATTCCCAGCAATATTTGCGTGTTTATCTTTCCGGCGAGCTGCTCATGCAAGATCTCCATCGTCTTTTCATCCGTGACACGAAGCCCCTCGATGAACTTCGGCTTAATCTTCATCTTGCGCATTTCCTCACTTATCTCTGGGCCGCCACCGTGGACCAATACTACCCTCATCCCGATGAGGCTAAGGAGGACCACATCTTGGAGGAGGGGATTGAGTATCTCTTCCTCCCCTAACACGCTGCCGCCTATCTTGATGACGATGGTTTCGCCATGAAAATCTCGAATAAAAGGAAAGGCCTCACGCATTACCTTAGCGAGATCCTGCATTTTCATCACAGATTGATTTCATTATTTTGTAGTTCTTAAAACATATCCTCGCTGCTGTTTGACGCTAAGTCGTATATTTTGAGTTTATCCTCACGTAGTCGTAGGTCAAATCGCATCCCCAAGCGGTCGCGCTTGCCTTACCCGCCCCGAGGTCTATGTGAATTTCTATCTCCTTGCTACGCATGATATCGCGCGCTCTATTAATCGCTCGTTTTGGTTTTGACTTGCCACGGTCAATCAAATCGACATGCCCCCTATCGCTGACGAACTCCAAGCTTACCTTGGCCGGGTTGAAAGATGCACCTGAATAGCCAAGCGCAGCGATTATGCGGCCCCAGTTCGGATCTCTACCGAAAATCGCGGCTTTCACGAGATTCGAGTTCGCGACTGCCAACGCCGCCTGTCTAGCATCCTCCACGTTGCGGGCATTTTTGACTCGAACTTCTATCAGATGGGTTGAACCTTCGCCATCTTTAGCAATCATCCGCGCGAGTTCGGTCAATACATAGTCGAGGCCCGCTTGGAACATCTTGTCCATCCGCCTGGCTGTTATAGGTTGATTTTTCGCGCGCCCGTTAGCGAGGACCAAAACGGTATCGCTCGTGCTCATGTCGCCGTCGACTGTTATCATGTTGAAGCTCTTATCTATCGAGTTTTGAAGGGCCATCCGAAGCGCTCCGGAGGTGGCGACAGCGTCCGTGACGATGAATGCCAGTATCGTTGCGGTCTTCATGCGAGGGTGAATCATCCCAGCACCCTTTGCTATGCCTGCAATTGTCACGGGGGTGCCATCCTCGAGATCCACCCGAACCGCGATCTCTTTTGGCACGGTATCTGTCGTCATTATCGCCTTCGCTGCGTTCAGGCTTGCCTCGCGAGAGTTCGAGAGTTCGCCGACCGCCGCCTTGATACCTGCTTCAATCTTATGCATCGGGAGGTGGGATCCGATTAATCCAGTAGAAGCAACCGCCACGGTGTTTGGGTGCTGCTTGAGGAGCCTCGCTGTCAGCCGGGCCATGCGACGTGCATCGCGCAACCCTCTTTTTCCCGTATACGCGTTCGCGCTGCCGCTGTTCGCCACCACGGCCGAGAGTTTGCCCTTCTTGATGTGCTCCAAAGTAACGACTATCGGTGCACCCTTGACTAAATTTGTAGTAAATGCGCCGGCCGCTGGAACCGGGCCGCCCTCGCATGCCAGCACCATGACATCGAGACCGCGGCGCTTGATGCCCGCGCGAATGCCGGATGCAAGAAAGCCCGGCACCGTTGTAACGCCACCCTCAAGCACCGTGATCACAATTTTCACCTATGGACGTAGTGCTGATGCTTCGAGGCCTTCCCATTCATCAAAGCCAAACATCAAGTTCATATTTTGAATCGCCTGCCCGGACGCACCCTTGATTAGGTTGTCTATTACCGAGATTACGACTAACCTGTTGCTCTTCGTGTCCGGCTCCAGCCCGATATCGCAATAGTTAGACCCCACCACGAAGTTCACCTGCGGCAAATCCTCACGCACTCGCACGAAACGCTCGTTGCGGTAAAAATTGCGATAGATGTCTAACAGGGCCTCCTTGCTCATGGTTTTTTTCATGAACACATGCGCTGTGCTCAATATGCCGCGCACGATTGGTATGAGGTGCGGGGTGAATCCAAGTTTTACTGGTCGTCCGGCAAGCTTGCTCAACTCCTGCGCTATTTCTGGAGCGTGGCGGTGGGTCGTGACAGCGTACGCGCGCATGTTTGCCCCACAGACTGGATGGTGGGTGACCTCGCTCGGCCCAGCTCCGACACCAGAGGTCCCGCTTTTCGCATCGATGATTATGTGCTCCGTGTCGATGAGGCCGGCCTTGAGGAGCGGGGCCAAACCCAATATCGCGGCCGTCGGATAACACCCCGGGTTCGCGACCAACTTGGCGCGCTTGATTTGTTCGCGGTAAAGCTCAGGAAGACCGTAGACACCCTTCACGTTCGGGCTTTCATGCTTGATGTAATACTGCTCGAAAACTTTGGGATCATCGAACCTGTAATCCGCGCCTAAATCAACCACTTTCGTTTTGCCCTCGAGCAACTTCGGCACAAACTTCATCGCAACACCGTGTGGTGTGGCGGCGAAAAATACATCAGAAATTTTCCCGATCTTATCGTAATCTGGTTCAACTATCATGAGATCGGCGATTCCACGCAGGTGCGGGTGCACGTTGGATACCGGCTGTCCCGCATTCCTGATGTCATAGGCGCCAACGAGCTTCGCCTCTGGATGATTCGCAAGTAACCTGATCAACTCCCCGCCCGCATAACCAGAAGCCCCAACTATGGATACTGAAATCATTTGAATGCCTTCGCCAGCCTCAACAGTTTTTCTTCGCTTTTCTCGATAGCTCTCTTCTCCGCTAGGATAAGTTTTTCGTGCCCCTTTATTTTGGCTCTCAATCCATCGACCTGCGCCCGCATCGCCTTCGGGGCCGGGCCACCTATCACCTCTCTGCCTTCAACACACACTTCCACATTCAGCGCGCGCCTGAATTTTAGCTCCGAAAGCTGGATGTCTTTGTTCAGGACTTCTCGGGCAGCGGATTGCAGGTCTTCGAACGATAAATCCCTCGGAGATTTCCCCGCTTCGACGGCTTTTGCGACCATCCGCCCGACCACGGAATGTGCATCCCTGAATGCCAGCACTGAATCTCGAACAAGCGCGTCGGCCAGATCTGTCGCTACTGCAAAGCTTTCTTCGGCGCGCCTGCGCATGTTTCCGGTCTTGGGCTTGATCGCACCAATTACTTTTGCCATTATGGCTACGCTATCCTTCGTCTGATCCACGGCATCCCACAGCGATGGTGTGAGTTCCTGTAAGTCTAAGCTATAGGATTGCGGCAGGGCCTTCATCATCATCAGCGCGGCGAAAAGATCCCCTCCAACGCGGCCAGCCTTCGCACGGGCTATCTCTGGTACCACCGGATTCTTCTTTTGGGGCATTATGCTGCTCGTCGATGAAAACTCATCTGGCATCACTATCATATCAAATTCAGCTGAACTCCATAGGACTAGCTCCTCGGCGAGTCTGCTCAAGTTACTCATGAGGATAGCGAGCGCCGACATGGTCTGCAACGCGAAATCTCTCGCGCTGACCGCCTCCATGGTGTTTTCGACTACCCGGTTGAACCCCAACAGCCGCGCCACCCTGACTCTGTCTATCTGAAAGCTCGTCCCGGCCAAGGCGCACGCCCCCATCGGACAGGAGTTTGTCTGCTCATAGGCTCGCTCCAATCGCTCGACATCGCGCAGGAAGGCCCAAGCGTACGCCGTCAGATAATGGGCAAACGTTGTCGGCTGTGCCACTTGGAGGTGGGTGTAACCCGGCATTATCGTGGCCACGTTTTTCTCGGCGAGAGCGACCAGGTTGTTCACCAAATCGAGGAGGGCGGCCTGAATCCCGAGCATCTCTAGGCGTAACGCCATTCGAATGGCCGTTGCTACCTGGTCGTTGCGACTTTTGGCTGTGTGGAGCTTCCCCCCAACTTCGTCGCTGGTTGCGGCAGCCACAAATTTTTCTATTGACATGTGAATATCTTCGAGCTCTGGTCGGAGATCCAAGGCCTTGATCCCGCGTCCGTGAAGATTGTGGAGCGCGTGAAGGATCGCTGAAGCATCCTGCAATGAGATTATCCTGCGCTCCGCCAGCATGATGGTGTGGGCCATGTTTATCTGAACAACAGGAGAGACGAGTCTTGCATCGGCTTGCATAGACGAGGTGTACTCACTTGCGCGTACCTCCATCGGTCGCTTGAAACGTCCCCTTCGTAACACTTCCAACGCCGTCATCTCCGTCACGAGTTGTTGTCGGCGGGTTCGCATAAAAAGTTTGAGATTTGCCCATCCAAAGTGAGGTAGTTCACTTTCGTTTTCTGGCCCACGCGATTCTTTGCTGCAACCCGTACATTTTGATAAACGACTCTGCATCTGCCCCTTTCCAGCCCGCCATTTGTGCGTAGCGTGCGATGTCTTCTCGCATGAGGGAATACGGGGACGAAACGCTTTCTTGCATCGCGCTCATGTTATGCAATCGCATTGTGACATCTCCAGTCACCACTCCTTGGGTAGAATCCACAAACTTTTCGATATCCCGCATCACCGGCTCGTAAAATAGGCCGCGATAAGACAAATCAGCATAGATATTTTCCAATGGTGCTTTGGTGTTGAGTTGGTGGTGTGTGAGCACCAGCCTCTCGAGCGCCTTGTGCGATTCTATAAGCAAAAGCATACCCGGTGCTTCAAAGGCCTGATATCCCTTTATCCCGAGGGTTTCGTCTTCAACGTACAGCCCTCTTCCATACCCATGCGCCCCCGCCACTTCGTTGAGCTTCTGCAGAATTTCTGTCCCGTGCATTTTCCTGCCGTTTATCGCGGTTGGGGTGCCCTTTTCAAAGGATATCTTGATGCTCTCCGGTTCTTTCTTCCGTACCTTGGTCAGCACCCACACCTCTTCGCTCGGGGCTTTGTTCTCATCAATTTCCGAGCCTGAGATGGTGCGCCCGAACACGTTTTCGTTGATTGTGTACTTCTTGGTCTCGCTTTTTACTTTGAATCCCCTTTTCTCTAAATATTCTATCTCCTGTTGTCGCCGCATGCCCAACTCGCGGATCGGTGTGATTATCTTGAGTTCCGGGGCCAGGCTCATCACAGTAACATCGATCCGCACTTGATCATTTCCTGCACCAGTGCATCCGTGTGCAACCGCGTTGGCCTTTTCCTTTTTAGCAGTCTCAATTAGGTGCTTCGCGATGGTGTAGCGGTCAGAGCACATGAGCGGGTACGTTCCTTGGTACAGCGCGTTAGCCTTGATGATGTTGGAGATTATCTCGTCGAAGATCTCTTTCTTCGCGTCGATGAAGTAGTGCTTTATCGCCCCCAGCTCTTTGGAACGATTTTCGATGTATCCCAGCTCTTCCTTGCTCAGTCCACCTGTGTCTATCGTTGCGGTAATCACGTCAAACTTTTTTTCTTTGAGGTAAAGCGTACAAAAACTCGTGTCCAAGCCTCCAGAAAATGCGAGCACAACCTTTTCGGCCATTTTATCACCAACCTCATTTGATAGGCATTTCAATTTAAACTTGTGTTTTTACGTCGCAGGTTTTGACGGGCATCAAACGAGCACGAGCTGCCTGAGTTTTTGCTGGTACTCCTTCCGCGATATCGGTGCATAGAGGCTCGCCCGGCGCCCCTTACCGGTAGCCAAGCGAGTTAGGAGCCCGGCCTGCCACATCCGGTGGAGAGTTGAAGAGGCTGACCAGATCTGTGCCCTTTTGTGACCAGCGTAATGAACGACACCCTCACGCAAGAGATTGCTGTGGGTGAAGTCCTCGACGCCCTTTGACCAAGCCCACTCTAAGATTTCGCGCCAGGTTCTCTCGCACGGCCGCCTCACCGCACCCCTCCTTTTCTGTAGTTGTGAATGACACTCACAACTATAAAAACTTTGCAACGACATTACCCCGAAACCCTTTTAGCTGCATGCGCCCATCGCTACGGTTGAAAATAGGTGCAGAAATGGCGAAAATCGTATATACGGGCGAAGGTTGTACCGGTTGTATGGCATGTGTTGCTGCTTGTATGTACGCCCATGATAAAGAATTTGGAGTAGCGGCTAGCCGCATTTGGATTGTCAAAGAAGAACCTGTCACCGATCACCCAATTGTCTGCGTGCAGTGCGGAAAGCCCCCGTGCCGAGATGCCTGCCCGGTAGGGGCGATTAGCAAAGTCGATGATTTCGTTCTCGTTGATGAGAAACTTTGCATAGGCTGCGGCGCTTGCGTGGAGGCCTGCCCGTTCGGAGCGATCACCATTCACCCAAAGAAACACGTGGCCATCAACTGCGACCTGTGTGGCAGAAAAGAACCACAATGCGTGAAATTCTGCCCTCCCAAAGTGTTGAAATTGCAGACCCCAACTTTGGCCCCAAAAGCAAAGGTGAAGTGAATGGGGTACCCATTCGGAGGATACATGGGCCAGATTCTTCGCGTTGATCTAAGCAGAAAAAAGCACCACGTTGAACCTCTGCCCAAAGATATGGCGCGCAATTATCTAGGCGGACTTGGGTTTGCCGCCAGAATACTCTACGATGAACTAAAGCAAAAGATCGACCCGCTAGGACCAGAAAACGAGTTGGTTGTCGCAACGGGACCCCTCACCGGGACGGTGTGGCCTACTTCTGGGAGGTTCGCGGTTGCCGCCAAGTCTCCGCTAACCGATGTTTGGGGAGAAGCCCATTGTGGCGGATTTTTCGGCCCCATGCTGAAGTACGCGGGCTACGATGTGTTGATAATCCAAGGGCGTTCCGAAAAACCTGTGTACTTGTGGATAAACGATGACTCGGTTGAAATCAGACCGGCAAAAGATCTCTGGGGTCGCAACACGGCCGAAACGATCAACATGATCCGTGATACCCACGGCGACCCACAGATAGAAGTTCTTTCGATTGGGCAAGCTGGGGAAAACCTCGTGAGGTTCGCATGCATAGTGAACAACTACTACGATGTCGCCGGGCGCACGGGTTTGGGTGCTGTTATGGGAGCAAAGAACCTGAAGGCGATCGCGGCCCGGGGGACACATGGCGTCAAAGTTTCCAACGAGGAAGAGTTTCTAAGGTTGACTGCGGAGGGATATGACCGCGTCTTTAAGGAGGAGCGACTGGACGGGCTGAAATACTACGGGACTTCTCCACCTCTCATCGACATGAAACGGCTGGTTGGAGATTTGCCGACGAAAAACCACAAGACGCTGATTTTCAAGGAAGCAGAGAAGTTCGGCTGCAAGGCTGTGGAAAAATATTTTGTAAAGAGCCGCGCGTGCTTTGCCTGCCCGATAAGGTGTAAGAAGGTACACAAGGTCTCTGGCAAACAAGGAGAATCGATCATGAAGGCCCCGGAATACGAGTCGACCTGTGCATTTGGCTCCAACTGTGGGGTAGACGATTATCGCGCCGTTCTTGAGGCAAATACCCTTTGTGATCTTTTTGGGATGGATACGATGAGCGTCGGCGCCACCATCGCTTGGCTGATGGAATGCTACGAAAAAGGAATCGTCACGAAGAAAGATTGCGGTGGCTTGGAAATGAACTGGGGAAATTCTGGCGCGATGGTAACACTTGTCAAGAAAATAGCTAATCGAGAGGGAATCGGGGATCTGCTAGCCGAAGGAGTTTATCGCGCAGCTCAAAAACTTGGCCGTGGCTCGATGAAGTATGCCATGCACGTCAAGAAGATGGAGATGGACCTCAACGATGGGCGGGGACA
>Ga0210017_1002332_pt1 | contig 16273 bp, 16 predicted proteins | sample CryGeyCG2014_020_FD_183966 | JGI IMG/M metagenome (GOLD analysis project Ga0210017, IMG submission 183966) | Groundwater microbial communities from aquifer - Crystal Geyser CG08_land_8/20/14_0.20 (SPAdes) (version 2) | ecosystem: Environmental > Aquatic > Deep subsurface > Groundwater | place... | reverse complement strand
GAATTGGGACTTGATTTTGAGTCGTCACCAGAATTGGTTAAAGAAACAGAATTAAATTTAAAGTATGACTACAAAAGAAAAGTAGGACGGGCCATAAAAAAGTTGAAACCATATAAAGATAAATATCCGAAAGAAAAAATAATAGAAGTAGTAAAATTTGAAATATATATTAAAAGGAATTGGTTATATAAAGTCTGGAAACGGATTACTGATTTTTTTGCTTTTAGTTTTCAAAAGGAAGAACAAATATTGGATTTAAAAATTATAGTGGAACTAGTTGAAGACTTACCTAAAAATGTAGTAGATACCATTTTGAAGTATTCTGTAGAAGATAAAAAAAATAGATTTTGGTTTGGAATACAGTTTTTAAAACCGGAAGATGCAAGAAAAATAATATTGACCAATTATAAAAATTCGCATAAGTTACTAAAGGAATTAAAAAGTGCAATTCTAAAAGAAATTGATAAACAACCCAAAAATAAAGAAACAAATAATTTTAAAAGAACACATTAAAGGTGAATACTATGCAAGATTTCAATACCCAAGAATTAGGAATGAACCTAGATGCAGAAGTTTTTGGAGAAGAGAATCAAAAAACAAGTGCATTTGATAAAATCAAGCCACACATAGGAACAATAATAAAGATAATTATTTTATTAGGGATTCTTTTTTTGTCTTATTATTTCTTCTTTATGCGTTATACCTATGTTACTTTTGAAGTTCAAAACCTGTCAAAAGGTCTAAATGGGAATATGGAAACAACAACAATAACTTTAGAAAAAGAAGGAAAACAAAATAATTACAATACAGGAGAAAGTATTAAAATATTGCCTGGAGATTATACAGTATCAATAAATGATCCTGAATTGAACAACCTTTTTCTTGCTAATGACAAACTCTCAATAACAAAAGATGATGAAGGAACAACAAAAACAATTATCCTATATCCTGACTGGACATCTAAATTGAAGGCTGCTAGAATTGAGGGCCCAAGCACAATTTATGAAGGACAAAAAGTGGATTTGAAATTTACAATCAATAATACAGGCAAACCAATTAATATCACCTTAAAAGGAGACGGAGATTTCAATAATGTTATTGAGGACTGGGATTTAGGAACAGGAACAAAAACTAAAATAATTAGTTATATTAACAAAAGAAAAGCTGACAAAGCACAAAAAACTTTGGGCAGTCTTTATATTGAAAAAACTGGTGATAAATTCAAAAAGAGTTTTAGTGCAAAAATAAAAAAAGCACCACAAATCAAATTAAATACTCCTGCTAGCTATTCAGTAAAAGCTGGCCAGGATTTGAAAATCATATTTGAGCTTGATAATCCAACAAACACACCAGTAGATTCTTTGCAACTGGAATTATCTAATGCAAATATTGATTCTGATATTTTAAAATCATGGATCCAAACTCAGTCAAAAGATATAAACCTAGGTCTTGGAAAAACAAGCACTTATATAACATTAAGAATTCCTTTGAACCAAAGTGGAAACGATATTACTTTCGATGCAATCTTCAAAAACAGCTACGTTAATGTTAAAAAATCTGTTACTTTGAAAATAGCACAGGCAGATATTATTATTCCAAAAAATTTAGATTTTGGATTAGTAACTGCAGGAACAGGTATCAAACAAAAAACCATTTTAATTGAAAATAACACTGAATTTTCAATAACCTTGAAAAAGGATTTTGACCCTGCTACTAATGTAAATATTACAAGCCCTGCAGATCCTCAAAACAAAGTCTCTGATTTACTGCAAATCTTTTCTGTTGATATCCCTGATAAAATAGAACCTAAAGCAAAAGTAGAGATCCCTATAACTCTAATTATACCCCCAAATTTTGAATCCGATGCTTTAAAAGGAACTATAACAATAAATACTGGGGGTTCTGAAGACAGCAAAAACGATTTTGTAATTCCTTTTACCTTAAATATTGTAGGCATTAGTTTAAAGCTTGAACTTCAAAGCCTGCAATCAGAATATAAATTTACATTTGATGAAGTTAGCCAACAAAGTGAAAAAAAATTATTTCCATTAACTCTGAAAAATTCAGGCAATGTAGATCTTAATATAATGGATATTAAAATAAATAACTGCAGCGATTTTGGTGATAAAGAACAAATAACAGTTCCCTTAACAATAAAAAAAGGAGAGTCACAAGGCTTTTTTTTAGTATTGAAAAAAATATATAAAACAAATTTAACAGAACCAAAAAGCTGTAGCTTTGACATCTCTTACCAAGATCCAACAATACCAAATGCTGTTAGCTTTAGCACTAAAACATATCCTTTCTCAATCAGTCCTTAGCACACTAGACAGGATAATTTTATATGCGACCAGGATGTAATTTTCATACACAATCAACACACAAAATTAATGTATAATTGTGCTGTTTACTGTGATGTTAAAGTGTGAAATTAGTTTCATCGATTTCATAATCTTTTAAATGCAGATTGTGTCTGTCATCAAATACTTTTTTGGAATATTTTACTTCATCCTCGCAGACCTTTTCAAATAGTATTTTTCCACCTTTTGGACTCAAGTCTGTGAGTGTTACTTTTAGTTGATTATCTTCAACAATTATTTTTGCATATCTCTTTGTTTTTGGAACCAAAAATTTCAAATTATCACTGAAAGAATATTCCTCTCTCCAAGTATCCAACACTAGAACCCATTTGTTAATCTTTGTATGATATTCATTTACTTTCTCATGTGCATGCCCAAAAATAACTAATTTCGTTGTGCTAGGCACTCTCTTTACTGATTTCATAAGAGTTCTTAATTGAATATCAAAAGTCTTTCGTACAAAATTATATAATGTAACAAAAATTATTTTAAGATAAATCTTAAAATAGTCACGTAATATGTAATTATATATTGAAAATAATAAGTGGTAAAAATAAAACCTCAATATTAAATAAGTTATATGAGCTTTATACCCTGGCATTAATCTTAATATGCTTTTTCTATCTTCTATTCGTTCTAAAAAAGGATGTATTTCTTTTTGATCCATAAAAAAGGCATTGAATCCAGAAAACAGTGCAGGAATGTTCAATTCTTTTCTACCTTTGTAATTCCTGAAAATCTTTTTTGGGTCATAACCAAAATAAATATCATACTGATGACCATGTTCAATATAAATTTTATTCTCAAAATAAGTTTGTTGGAATAAAATAGACTTACTTTCCAAAATAGACTTCATCTTTTCCTGTATTTCTGGAAATAAAAGCTCATAATCATGATTTCCATGCAAGAAATACAATTTATGCTTTTTGTCTTGTAAGAATAATTTCAAAGCATTAAAAACAGTTTCGTGGCTTTTGTAAATATAACCTAATTTTTCCAAAGCAATGTTCACTGTTATGTGCTCTAAATAGAAGGTAAATCTTTTTCTCACAATTGGACACTTCAAAAAATCTAAAGTGTCACCATTCAGCACTAAATCCACTTCACCTTTACTCTGTGATATTTTCTCTAAAATATCTACCAATAAACCATCACTTGCAAAATCATCTGTAATTGTGCCACCGCCAAATTCAATATCCGAGAAAACGTACACTTCTTTAGGCATAATCTATCACAACAATAAGAAATAAGCATAGAAAGATAAATAAACAGTTTGTGGTTATTCTTGCCAAACAAAATTATCTAATTAAAAAGAATTCCAAACCTAAAAAACAGCACAAAGATTTTAAACATTGCGTGCATATATAAAAATATAAAGTATAAAGAGATAAGATAAAATGAAAAAACCCTATGTTAAGAAATATAAAAAAGTTTTTGAGTTCAGTGTAATGCTAGTAGATGGCAAGTACATTCGTGAAAATATTGACATAGAGTTCACTAATTGTGCCCAACATTACCAATTCGACTTCATCCCGAAAAACGAGTTTTGGATAGACAAAAATAGAATCCCTGGTGAAGAAGATTATTACATTAAATCTATGCTTATAATGAATAGACTTTTGGCACAAAGCGTAAAACATAGGAAAGCAGTTAAAATTGCAGACAAAGCAGAAAAAGCATTAAGGCAACAATCTGATTACACAAAACAATACGAACCTTTGAAAAAAAGTAAAAAAAAGCTTATTGATTTTATACATTAAAAGTTTTTGAAGAGTTATAGCAATAGTAGAGTCAAAGTGTGGTTAGTTAATGGCAGAGCAGTCAGAGATTTGTTTTATACTGATTTTACACACGGCGGAAATGACAAAGTGTACAAATTTGTACCTAAATATGAAATCTGGCTAGATGACAACCTGAGCCCTGCAGAAAGAAGATTTGCAGCTGTACATGAACTATATGAAAGGAATACAATGGCATACAAAAAGCTGTGCTATGATGATTCACACGATTTAGCAAGCGAGTTAGAACTTTTTTACAGACACAATCCAAAAAATGTTATGAAAAGAATAAGATATGAAGCTCACAGAGCAAAAGACGATTGCTAAAAACAGAGAAAACTATTTATATCCCTAAGCTATATTTAGATGCAGAGATATACTTAATTGGAGGGTTTAAATAAAAATTATTGTACCAATTATAATTGCTCTTTTAGCAATTGTATTTGTTTTAAGCGGATGTGTCACTAATGATCAAAACAGTTCAGGCACACAGGTGAATTCAAAAGAATCTTTTATGGCTGCCATAACTTCTGGTTCAGAATTAAAATGTTCAATGGATGCAAATGGAATACCTGTAACTATTTATTTTACCAAAGATAAATATTTGTTAATAACAAAGACACCAGAAGCAGGGAATGTTTATTCTGCTATAAATTTGAAAGAAAAAATGGTTTATGCATGGGCCGACAAGCAAATGTATTCAACAGATCAATTAAAAGCAATGGGCATTGAATTAGAACCTGGTAAAAAGATGGGAGTAAAATCAGATATCTCACAACAACCTAGTGAAGAAATAAAAGCAGAGGATTACAAACCAGAATGGAAATGTGAGTTGAGCACATATTCAATTATTTTGCCATCAGATTATCAATTTGTTGATATGAGCAAATTCTATGCTAGTGCATCAACAAATGGAGCAGCAACACCAACAAATTAAATGAACATCAAATAAGAAAGGTTAATCCTTTCTTTTCTTTCTTTTTTTATTTTTTGATAATTAGTAAAATATATTCTGAATATTTCAGGTCTGGAATTTCATTAAACTGTGTTTCTTCCATAATCTTTCTATTCTTTTTTAAATTTGCTTTACTAAATTCTGCGGGTTTAAGACTATAATTAACTATCTTAAGATCTTTTATTATTGCTTTGATTTCATCAAATGTCAATGATGCATTTATTGATGTTAATTCTCTTTGTAATAAATAGTAGTTAAACTAAAAATTTCCTACGTAAAGGATTGGATTCAAAGCCAAAAACTAATAAATAATAGATATAATTATAAACTTAATGTTAATATTATATTAATAGGATATTAATATTAATTTAATAAGGTGATATTTATGGTACAAGCAATAATAAATATATCTGAAGATGCAAATATGATTTTGAATGTGATAAAAGCAAAATATGGCTTAAAAGATAAATCTGAAGCAATAACAACCATGGCTGAAGAATATAAAAATAAATTGTTAGAACCAGAACTTAAACCAGAATTCATAGAGAAAATGACAAAAATAGCAAAGCAAAAAAGTATTAAAGTAAATAATTTTGCAAAACGATATGGTTTGTGATTTAAATGTATGATTTGTATATCAAACCATATGCAGATAAAATCTTCAAAAAAATGACAAAGAAAGAAAAAGATACTTTACAAATAATTAATGATAAGATTACAGAGATAAGAGGTAACCCCAATCATGAATACAAATACCTGCATACACCTTTGCAAGGATTTAACAGAGCACATATAAAAAGAAACTTTGTTCTAATTTTCAAGATAATTCATTCAGAACAAAAGGTTGAAATCTGGGCTTACGAACATCATGATATTGTGTATAAAGGCAATTGGTTAAATCAATAAGAAAAGAGTCCCGACTCCCGGATTTGAACCGGGGATCTTCCGGTTTCTGCTTAACATTACACAAAAACCTTTACGCCTCCTCTAAGAGGGTGCTGTTTTTATGCTCCTTACCTAAGAAGGTAATGTTATAATGAAGCACATTACATCTACAGCCGGACGCGTTAGCCGCTACGCTAAGTCGGGCTAGGCTTTTTCAAAAAAAGCCTAAGTTCGCCAAAAACAGATGTATTGTTTACACAATACATTTTGCTTCGCAAACTAAAAAGTTTAGGATTTAAAATTTAAGGGGCAAATCCTTTATAAAGGTTTGTTACTCTTTCTGTTCTAAATAGGTTAAAATTATTTTGAAGCCTGAAAGAGCCTTACCAGACATCAATATACCATCAAAGTTCTTGTCTTTGTGTTTATATATTATCCTTACTCTACCAAAAATAAAATCTTTTATGAAATCGTATTTCAATTCTCCAAGACCTTTAACTATCTCATGAGGTTCAAAGTACTTTACATTCTTCAAAGTACTGTTCTCAAAGTAATTTACACTAAAATTTAATACTTTCCCTTCAAAAGTAACAACATTTGCGTGATGAATATTATTTTCTCTCATAGCCTGTTTTATACAGTCTAAGACATCATCATTTTCATCGAGAGTAAGCTCTAGTTCCTTTTGCTTTATTTTAGTAGGATCATACATTTCTGAATTTACATTATTTGTAGGCACATTTTCACCTCTCGCCCTTCTTATTTATATATTATATAACTAATAAGAGTAAATAAAAATCTATGTTTTGATAGAGAAAGCTTTATAACTCTTTTTCAACAATATTAATCTATTCTTATTATATAATAATAATCTATTGTATGCTCGTTTTTCTTTCTTGGGACAGACGGTGTTACAAAGGCGAATGTTTGTAACATACTTGTACAAGATTCTTTCAAGAATCTTTTACACGGTGTACTTTCCTTTCTTTTTCTAAAAGAAAGAAAGGCCTCGGGGGATGTAGCTTAGCCTGGTTGGAGCACCCGACTGATAATCGGGAGGCCGCCGGTTCGAATCCGGCCTTCCCCACTTTTTGTGGATTTGATAGTATGCTTGAGCTATGCGAAACATGTGTCAAAATGGCATTTGAGCTTTTGACACTTTGTATAAGATTTGAAACCTTATGTTTCTAATCTTTTACACTACAAGTCGTTGACTCACTTAAGGGTCATGAGGATCCGGCCTTCCACATTCTATTTTCTTTTTCAAAGAAAACAGTTTCCCCTACGATAAGTTTGTGGATATCAATTTGCAAGCAAATTGAACTTGCAAAGCAAGTATTTTTCTTTCTTTCCACAGACGGTGTTGCAAAGGCGAATGTTTGCAACATACTTGTAAAAGATTCTTGAAAGAATCTTCTACACGGTATATCTGATTTTTAAATTCTAACACATTACTTATTTATGCAAAAAGAATATCCTGTTGTAAGTAGTGTTGCAGGATTGTGTGTTCCTGCTTGTTTAAGGTCTATTTTATTGACTAAAAAAATGGATTTCAGTATTGAAAAAATTGCAAAAGATTTGGGCATAGAAATTCCTAAAAAATATACTGAAAAATATCCTGATCTTAAAATAAATAAACAAAATATTTTCAAACAACCAATAAACGAAGAAAAATACAGCATAAATAATTTTTTTAAGAAGAACGGAATTCCTTTTAAAATGAAACTGGTTTATACCAAAGATACTACAAAATTAAAAGAAATATTAAAAAAACATTTTCACAAAGCAGATATTGCTGTATGCTATGATTTTCCTACCTCAACAAACAAACCAGGAAAATTGGGGCACATTGCAATAATATTTAAATTAGATAAAAATACTTTAGAATTATCGCACCCATCAAATATTAATAAAAATATTGTTAGTTATGTTAAATTGACAAAAGCTATTCAAACACATTCTAAAAAGAAAATGGCTGGCATTTGGATTTTCAAAAAAGATAAATAGCGTTAAAATTAGTAAATAAATAATAAAAAGAAAAAAAAGCTAATTGCTTAGCTTTTTATGCCTGAAAAAAGTAGAAAGTTTTACATTTCTTTTACTTTTGTTGCTTTTGGGCCTTTCTCATCAGATTCTATTTCGAAACTAACTTTAGTTCCTTCTTTCAAAATAGTTCTTGGTTCAACACCAGTCTGGTGAACAAAATAATCTTTGCCATCTTCTCCAGCAATAAAACCAAATCTTTTTTTAAAATTGTAGAATTTTACAGTTCCTTCCATGTTTTTTCACTCCGTTTTTGTTTTAATAGCCTAATTTAAGGCTATATCTAATACATTCAGAAAGATATATAAATCCTGACTCTGGTTATGTAGCTCATACACACAAATTACTTTATAAACTAAAGGGTATTATTATTTTTGTGATTTTATGGAAAGATTTATGAATTATATTTTTATGGTTTTGATTGCTGGTTTTTTTACTGCAATTGTATTTTATGCAGCACATGTATTTTTTCCTGTAGATAATAATAATTGCTGGGACAAATACAGCACCCCAAGTATAACACCAAAAGATAATAATTATGATGACCCAGCATATGTTGCTAAGCAAAACGAAATACAAAAAAAAGTTAATACCTGCAATGAGGCATATGATATAACTAGAAAGTCACAAGAAAGATATAAATTAATTTTAATTGGGGCAGTTAACATACTTGTATTGTTAGCATTAATCTTTTTGGGATTGAACTTTGTTAGCTTTGGTGTTTTTGTTGGTGTTTTATTAAGTTCAATAATTGCTGCTTTGGCGTATTATGATTCATCATCAATAATTGCATTAATAATTGTCATTGTATTATTTGTTGAAGCAATAATATTACTAACAAAATCAATTAATGGAAAACAAAAAGTTGAAAAATTAAATAAGAAAAAGAGAAGGTAAAAGAATTAAAAACTTTTTCTTGGGAATCTGCCCTGAAATTTAGGATTTCTTCCTTTTTTTATTTGGCCAAATTTCTTTTTTTTTTCTTTAAATTCCCTGTCTGGTCTATCAGATCTTTCTTTTTTAAAACTATTTGTATATTCTGGTCTTCCTGCTAAATAATCTCTATCACGTCTAAAACTTTTAGGTACAAATTTTGGTTTTCTATCTTCTCTTTTATCGTTTTGATATGTTCTATTTTCAAAGGATCTTGGTTTGTCTCTATCGAATCTAGTTTTATTTCTATCAAAACTATGTCTCGGTCTATCAAAATGATCCCCACCAAATCTTGGTTTGTCACCAAAACTTTTTCTTGATCTATCCCTACCAAATTTAGGTCTATCTCCAAAATCTCTTCTTGGTCTATCTTCAAAACTTCTTTTTGGTTTATTAGAATCAAATTCTCTTTTAGGTTTTTCTAAATTATCTAAGCCAGGTCTAAAATTATCTTGTTTAAATTTATTATCTCTATTATAATCATTATGTTCTAATCTATCATTTCTATTGTGGCCAAAATGTCTAGGTTTATTGGCTAAGGCCCAAACATCAGTATTTTTGTTATCTATGCTATGTTGACTTCTAACAGGCCTTTTGCCTTCTCTTCTTTGGCTTTTGTAAACATCATCATCTGTCATGAAAGTTATTGCATAACCTTTTGCACCCATTCTTCCTGTTCTTCCTATTCTGTGCTTATGAGTATCTTTATCTCTTGCAACATCATAATTTACAACAAATTCGATATTATCTATTTGTAAACCTCTTGCAGCAACATCTGTTGCTACCAAAACACTTACTCTTCCTTGTTTAAAATCTCTAAGTGCTAATTCTCTGAATTTTTGAGATTTATCACCATGAATACTTGCTACTAAAAACCCTGATTTACTTAATTTACGTTCTAAATTATCTGCTTCCCTTTTAGTTGAAACAAAAACTAAAACTCTTTTGCCTTGAGCTTTCTTAACAACATCCAATAAATATAAAAATTTATCCTGCCTTTTGACTTCTATTTTATTTTCAAATATATCTTTCCCTACAAGCTCAGTATGAATCATTACTTCTTTATAATTTGGAATGTATTTATGAATCAATTTTGTTATTCCTGTTTCTAAAGTTGCAGAAAATAGTAATGTGTTTTTTGGTCTAAAGAAATCCATTATTTTGTTCAAATCATCAATAAAACCCATATCCAATATTCTATCGGCTTCATCTAAAATAACAGTATCGAACATGTCGCGTTTTATAACATTATTTCTTATATGATCTAATAATCTTCCTGGAGTTGCACATAAAATATCTACTCCTTTTTTTATTAATTGGACTTCCTGCATAATCCCGTGGCCACCATAAACAACCTGTACTTTCAAACCTGTGTATCTATTTATTTTGTGTAATTCTTCTCTTACTTGCACAACTAATTCACGTGTTGGCCCAACAATCAAAACACCATTTATTTTGCCTTGCAAAAGTCTTTCTGAAACACCAATTCCAAATGCTGCAGTTTTTCCTGAACCAGTAAAACTTTTGCAAATAATATTATTTCCTTCAATAACCAAAGGAATAGTTTTTTCTTGCACCTCAGTAGGCACATCATATTTCATTTCTTTTATAGCTTTTTTTATTTTTTCACTAAATTGTATATCTTCAAATTTCATTTTTCCACCTTAAACAGCATATCTTTATATGTAAGTATTTATTTTTTTAATCTTTTTTACTGGGTTGGTTTTTTAAATTTATTTTCAAAGGGAATTCTTTTTTAAGATTTTCTTTAACTTTTTCTGCAGTTTGTTTTAATTTTAATGTATTCTCCTCTGCTTTCTTTGTTAGTCTGTTCATAAATTTTATTGCAACAAAAATTGCCAGAGCAATTATTATAAAATCTATAATTGTGTTGACAAAAGCGCCATACTTTATTATTGGTGCGCCTGCTATTTGTGCTTCTGCTAAAGTAGCATATGTTTTTGTTGACAAATTAATAAATAACTGCGAAAAGTCAGCACCACCTAAAAGCAAACCAATTGGTGGCATTATAACATCATTTACCAAAGAACTGATAACCTTGCCAAAAGCAGCACCTATTACAATACCTATTGCCAAATCAACTGCATTTCCTTTTACAGCAAACTCTTTAAATTCCTTTATAAAACCCATAATATACTATAATCATATATAAATATATATATAGCTAACATGTTTTTCTATTTGGTTATATCCTCGCAACATATAAAATTTGTGTCATTAAGGCTTTGTATTCCAAAGATCTTATGACACTTTGTAAAATATTTGTGTCGATAGACATAAAATATTCTACACTGTATGTCTAATGTGATAAGTGATGTAGATGGCATTATTGTACATTTTAATTAGTATTGTATTAGTCTGCTTGATTTCAGTAATAGGTCTAATCTTATTTGGATTAAAGGACAAATTATTGCAAAAAATAACACATTTATTAGTGAGTTTTGCAGCAGGTTCTCTTTTAGGAAGTGCTTTTATACATTTATTGCCAGAATCAATAGAAACTTTAGATTTGTATTTTCCTTTTTTGTTTTTCCTATTGGGATTCATAATTTCTTTTGTTGTTGAAAAGTTTTTACATTGGAGAATTGTCATGAAAAAAACTGTAAACTTCACAATATAGCATATTTAAACCTGTTTGGAGATGCAATTCACAACTTTATAGATGGAATAAGTATATGTGTTGCTTTTCTTACTAATATAAGTATTGGAATAACAACAACAATAGCCATAGCAATACATGAAATACCTCAAGAAATAGGAGATTTTGCTATTTTAATACATTCAGGATTATCAAAAACCAAAGCAATATTTTATAACTTTCTAAGTGCTTTATGCGCATTATTAGGAGCATTACTTGCTTATGTTTTTGCAAGTCACCTCTTAAATGCAATACCATATTTAATGTCTATTGTAGCAGGAGGTTTTGTTTATCTAGCAACCTGCGATTTAATACCTGAATTACACAAAACAACTAAAATAAAAGACTCTATCTTTCAATTTGTCTTCCTTATATTGGGTATACTACTAATGCTAATCCTAAAGAAATACCTTTTGATAGCTTAAGCCAAGATTATGTCTAATTATCTGAGTTAAAGAAGGAGGGTTTATAAACATTTTGGTAGGAATTTATCTTATGAGTAAAAAGATAACCTTATTTATATTATTGTTTATTGTCTGTTTACTACCCCTTGGGTTTGCATCAATTGCTTGTCCTAATGCAGATGTTAATGAGAGTTCTGCTACTATTTTTTGTTTTTATACTTCCGGAAATAATTATGAAATATTATCGCCACAAATATCAAGCGATAAAGGGATTAGTTTTGAGCTGGTTACAAAACCAATAAGTGCACAGCCAAATACAAAATATCTTTTTAAAATTGGTATTGATGTTTTGAATTCAAAGGAAGGAGAACACACTTTAAAGATAAAACAAGGATCAGAAATATATCCTTTGAAAGTAAATCTTAAAAGAGAAACTCAAGATATAAATTACAAAGTAGAGATTAGTTATCCTAGTGGATTAACACAAACAATAAAAGCAGTAGTAAAATTAACAAACTTAACAAAGAAAACATATCCTAGCATATTAAAAGCAATAGAAGTTCCTGAAGGCATAGAAGTGAATCTAGAAAAAGAAATAATTTCTTTATCTGCAGGCAGCACAAAAGAAATATCTATTATAATAGAATATGATAAACCATTAAGCGGAACATTATATTATACTTTGAATTATGGTACAAAAAAAGAAACAATAGCAATTGATTTAGAAAAAGACAAAATGCCAATTGCATACAATTCTAACAATATAACTGCTTTGTTTAGTTTAGCAGACACAAAAAATTCAAACACTTTATTTATTATTTTAGATATTTGCCTATTTATTTGTGCTGTTGTTCTTTTTACCATGTTTATTGGTAGATTAGGAAAATATATTGTAAAAAAATGATTTTATTAAAGGAGGAGAAAACATGAATTATAAATTATTCGCAGGAATATTTGCATTATTAGCATTGATATTTAGCATGGCACCAGTATCTGCACTTTGTGATGAATATTATTGTTATTCACCACCAATAGATCCAGACGTGCTTATAGCAATAGGAAATGCACTAGGTGGAATACCAGACATTAGTGTGAGTGTTGTAAAAGACATATACTATGTTGATAGTGGGAAAACTGTTGATATAAAATTTGAAATTGAAAACACAGGAGATTATCCTGCTACAGTAATTATACAATTTGAACCTGATGAAGACGATGAAGATTACTTCACAACTAATGAAACATCAGACAAAACTATTGTAGAGGCAAATACAACAAAAACAATGAAATTCAAAATAGATGTTGACAAACACACACCATCTGATGGATATTATCTGCCATTCAAAATAATGCCTTACTACACAAAATTTGGTGGGACTTACACTTTAGCAGAAGATACAATAGATGTTGAAGTTCACGTTGATGAATATGATGACTATTTAGATGTAAGATTGGAAGATGATGTACTTTGCTACAATTCAGAATTGCCTTATTCAACATATTTGATATTTTCAAATGAAGGTAACGATACTTATTACATTGAACCAAAAGTAAAATCTGAAGAGTTGTGGCCTACTGTAAAATCAGATATTATAGAAATACCTGAAGATGAAGAAGTTAAAGTAAAAGTTAATTTCAACAAAACAGTTTCAATAGGACAATATGAATTAACAATAAAAGAAGACATATACGAAAATAAATTATACAAAAATCCAAAACACTTTGAAAAAACTTTAGAAGTTAATGTAGAAAACTGTAATTCATATTACTCTAATTTCTACGTAAGCCCTAGTGCACAAAATGTAAAAGCTAATGACAAAGCAACATTTTCATTTGATTTCTCAAATACTACAGACAATGATTTGCCTGTCAGCTTTTCAGGTTATGCAGACGATCAAAGTGTCAGCGTTGTATTCCCTAGTGACACAATAATTGTTGAAAAAAATCACAATTACACAGGACAATTTTATGTAATGACTTCAAGCTATACTAAAGCAGGAGTAAAGAACATAACAGTAAGAGCAACAACACCTTACACCAGCTTTGAAAAAAAATTAATTGTAAATGTTCTAAGCGATAGCTTAACTGTTAGTGCAGATTCAATAGATGTTCCTGTTGGATTAAAAGGTACACAAACAATTACAATAAAAAATAGTTCAACTACCCAATATGTGTTGGCTTTAGCTGTTGACCCACAGAACTCAGACAGCTTTGCATTGTCTCAGAATGCATTAACAATAGATGCAGGCATGACTAAAACAGTTTATGTAAATATTACACCAAAAACTATAGGATCTAAAAACTATGTATTCATAGTTTCTGGCAGTGTTAATAAACAAACAGTTATTAATTACACAAGCAATAGTGAACAGGATATAGCATCATTTGTAACAGGTTACCAAAACAAAGTAAATGCAGTTTCTGGTGATTGGGGAACCCTGCCAGTATTACTTGATAATCCATATGATTTTGCAACTACTTTGAAGGTAAGTTTGAAACCTACTAATGATGTAACATCAAAACCACAAAATGTTACCTTGGGCCCAAAACAAAAGAAAAGTATTGATTTACAATACTTGATAACTAGTGATGCAAAAACTGTAAAAGCAACATTGGTAATTGGCTCAGAAGTATCAAGTGCTGAATATCCAATTTACTTTACAATATCTCAAGATGCATCTAACACATTGGCTTTAGAAATAACTGGTTTGCCTGAAGCAATTGCTTTTGTAAACAATAGCGACTCAGAACTAACCTTGAAGGCGAAAAATCCTAATGCTTTTGAAATAAAAGGAGCAAGCATTAAATTCTTGCTTAACGATTCTAAAGTTGTTGGTGAAGCAATTTTCAATATAAGTGCAAATGCAGAAAAAAATGTTAAAGTAAAATACAAAATAGAATCTGATGAAGACACTACTGGAAGTATAGTTGTAAAGGCAAATGGTGTTGAAAACACTTATGATGTTGTTTACACAAAAGAAACAGGGTTCTTCAAAACAGGCTTGTTCAACTTAGGTGTTGGCGGAACAATCAGCATAATAATTGGTGCAATAATAGTAGTTTTAATAATTCTTTACTTTGCACTAAGAAAACCTAGTGTTCCAGAAGTTCAAGAGTAAAGGAGTTTCTCCTCCCTCCTTTTTTCTTTCTTTTTATTTTTAACTCTTTCCTAAGAGTACTCTATTTTTAAAGGTAGACTTTTAAACCTTAAGGCATTAATTTATATAACCTGATTTTAAGAATTATATTCAAGAGCGAAGCAATCTTTCTGTAAGAAAGATGTGTTTTCTTTGCGAAACCTCTGGTTTCTTTTACAAAAGAAACCGGTGGTGTGGGGTTGACAGAACGGTTATGTAGTCGCCTGCAGAGCGACCCAAGAGGGTTCAACTCCCTTGCCCCACTTTCTGCAAGCAGAAAGTGGTAGAACCCACGATAAGCTTGTAGATAATTTGCAACAGCAAATGCAAACAAGTTTGCTTTATATTATTTACTCTTGTTTCTTCTTTGAAGTAACAAGTAGCCCCATTTCATGAAGGTGTTGCATATTATTCTTTATCAAGTCAAAATGAGTTGAACTTGCAAGGTTAGTATATAACTAATATTTTACAATTGTTAATTAGTATCCTGAAATAAAACGAGAAATTACGCGAGAATCTATCCCTTGCTTTTCTAAATACTTTTTAAAGTATCCTGTAAGTTGAGTTGTAAAACGATCCATAAATAGTTTACGTGCATTAAGAGTAGTAAGGCCTGGCTTTTCTAACATTAGTGAAAGGCCACTATTAAAAGAATTTATATGATCTTTAAGTCCAAAAGCCAATTGGGACAAACCCGAAATTGAATTCTTTGCACCCAAAATACCTTGTGCAAAAGAACCTGATTTTAAACCTAATCCTCTACCCAACCAATAAATCTCCTTTCCTAAGCCAGATAGAAAAATCCCTAAAGAATCATTATTTACTAATTCCCTTGCAAACACTCTACTATTTTCGCCCATATATTGTACAAAAGGATAAATTTTTGGAATATCTCGAGAACCCACCACCTTACCATAACGAGTATATGGTGTTGTTTCTACCTCTGTCAGTGCTTTTACAAAACTTTGTGCTATTTGAACTTTATCAGAGTCCTTAACATAAAACAAACCATCCATAAAATCCCCTATATTGTGCCCCATTGCTCTTGCCACAGTTTCCATATCCTTCAGACCCAAAGGCTTGAAAAAAGATTCAATTGCATTTTTTCTGACAAGACCT
>Ga0210017_1002330_pt1 | contig 16286 bp, 7 predicted proteins | sample CryGeyCG2014_020_FD_183966 | JGI IMG/M metagenome (GOLD analysis project Ga0210017, IMG submission 183966) | Groundwater microbial communities from aquifer - Crystal Geyser CG08_land_8/20/14_0.20 (SPAdes) (version 2) | ecosystem: Environmental > Aquatic > Deep subsurface > Groundwater | place... | reverse complement strand
TTGCCTTAATAATCACAACAATTATGTTGACTATGGTTTTTGGTTTAACTGCTATTATGTATAGCCAGATAAGAATAATCAGGGGATTGGGACAATCAGTAACTGCTTTTTATGCCGCTGACACCGGGATTGAGAGAGTTTTATATGACATTAGAAAAGAGAGCGGAAATGGCACTTTTTATGATCAGGATATATCTTTAGACCCAACTAATTCAAATTACCGTACCGCTACCACCACTTGCTATACAGATAAAATCTGCATTCGGTCTACGGGCACTTACAAAGAAACAAAAAGAGCGATTGAAGCAAGCTATTAACCCTGTTAAATAATTTTAAATAAACATGTTTTATTATACATATGTTCTCAAATCCCAAAAAGATAATAAATTTTATACTGGTTATAAAAAAATTTAAAGTAAATAATATATTTTTTAAAGGTGTTTTGCGGGCGGGGCTTTTACCCCGCCCGCGACCAAAGGAGTCAGCTCCTTTGGAAACCTGATTTTATTCGCCGAAGGCGAAGGAAACTTCGGCGAAGCCGAACTTTTTTTGTTCCCCGCCGCAGAGCGGCAGGATTTACAAAATAATTAAGATTTGAGCAACATCAAAAAAGAAACGTTCGATCAACAAAAAATAGGGGCGTACTTAAATTAATTTACTTTGAAGGTTGTTTGAATCAGCAAGATGCTACCCATAGAGAAAAATATCTGAAGACTTATTTAGGCAAAATGTTCTTAAGAAATAGGCTCAAATCTTATTTCGAGCGTCAGCGAGAAACAAGGTTCTGCCCGACTTTCGTCGACCGTAGCCGACTTTGGTCGGCGAAGGCCGAAGGGCAGGTTCTTATTTAACAGGGTAAAAATGAACAAAAACGAAGCCAAAAAGCGAATCGAAAGCTTAAAAAAAGCAATTAATCATTATCGGTATTTATATCACGTTCTTGACCGACAGGAAATTTCAGAAGCAGCGCTAGACTCTTTGAAAAAAGAGCTTTTTGATTTAGAACAGCGCTTTCCAGAGTTGATTACTTTCGATTCCCCAACTCAAAGAGTTGGAGGCAAGCCCTTAGAAAAATTTGAAAAAGCCAGGCATCCCTTGCCTATGATTTCTTTGAATGACGCTTTTTCTCAAAAGGATATGGAGGATTGGCTTGAAAGGAATGCAAAACTTTTGACACCAGAAGAAAAATCAAGGATTGATTATTTTTCAGAATTGAAAATTGACGGCTTGGCAATAGAATTAATTTATGAAAACGGAATTTTAAAAGTAGGCACCACTAGAGGAGACGGGATTATAGGTGAAGACATCACCCAAAATTTAAAGACAATTGAAGCCATTCCCTTAAAATTGAGAGAACTCGATGATGTGGCAAAAGAGTTGAAAAATACTGAATTAAAAGATTGTGCAAATAAGATATTATCTGGCGGAGCAAAAGAGCTCGTTGTTCGCGGCGAGGTTTTTATTTCCAAAAAAGAATTTGAAAGAGTAAACGAGGAACAAAAAAAGAAGGATTTGTCAATTTTTGCCAATCCGCGGAATATGGCCGCAGGTTCTGTTCGGCAATTAGATCCGAAAATTACAGCCCCCAGAAAACTCGACTCTTTTGCTTATGAGTTAATAACAGATCTTAGCCAAAGAACTCATCAGGAAAAGCACCAGATTTTAAAAGCTTTTGGTTTTAAAACCAATCCTCACAATAAATATTGCAAAAACCTTAAAGAAGTTTTTGATTTTCATAACTATTGCCAAAAAATAAGAAACCAGCTTTATTACGAGATTGACGGGATTGTTGTAATAATTAACGACAATAAAATTTTTGATAAACTAGGCGTTGTCGGCAAAGCCCCGAGGGCTGCGATTGCTTTTAAATTTCCTTTAAAGCAGGCGACGACAGTGGTAGAATCAATTTCTATTCACGTGGGTAGAACAGGAGCTTTAACTCCTATTGCTCATTTGAAACCCGTTCAAGTTGGTGGAGTAATAATTTCAAACGCTACGCTGCATAACGAAGATGAAATTAAAAAACTAGGATTGAAAATTGGCGATACCGTGATTATCGGCAGAGCAGGGGATGTTATCCCAGATATCCTTAAGGTTCTGCCGGAGTTGAGAACTGGCAAGGAAAAAAATTTTGTGATGCCGAAAATTTGTCCATCTTGCGGCACGAGAGTTGTAAAACCTGAAGGCGAAGCAATTTGGCGTTGTCCGAATCCCGATTGCCTGGCTAGAAAAAGAGAATATTTTTATCATTTTGTTTCAAGGGATGCTTTTGATATCAGAGGACTTGGCCCAAAAATTATTGACAGGCTTACTGATGAAGACTTGATTTCTGATCCAGCCGACCTTTTTTGTCTTACAGAGGATGATATTATCCCGCTTGAAAGATTCGCTGAAAAATCAGCCAAAAACTTAATCGACTCGATTAACTCTAGAAAAAAAATTTCTTTTCCGAAATTTATTTATGCGTTGGGAATTCGAAACATAGGAGAAGAGACTGCCCAGGATTTAGCTCAAAAATTTAAGGATATTGATGAGCTTAAAAATGCCAACCTTGAGGATTTTGAAAAGGTTATGGGAATAGGTCCTGTTGTGGCTAAATCCATTAACAACTGGTTCAAAGACAAGAGGAGTCTTTATTTTTTGGATAAGTTAGAAAAGATTGGTGTAAAAATTCAGTATCAAAAGATAATTCCAAGAAATCAGAAACTTATTGGGAAGATTTTTGTTCTGACCGGAGGATTGGAATCGATGACAAGAGATGAGGCAAAGGATAAGATTAGGAAGCTTGGTGGTGAACTTTCCGAATCGGTTTCTAAAAAAACTGATTTTGTAATTTTTGGCAAAGAACCTGGTTCAAAACTTGATAAAGCAAAGAAGCTGGGAGTGAAGACAATAAACGAGACCGAATTTCTAAATTTTATAAAATAATGAACTATCCCGCCCCAAGGGGCGGGGTATCCCTTCGGGCAAGTTCTTTTGCGGCTTATCGCTGCTTTAAGACCGCAGGGTATTCTGCCGCAAAATAAGGTACTAAAAAATTTCCCCGTAGCTATCTTTACCCGCCTTCGCAGAGTACTATGAGCGTGAGTCCGTGAACGAATGTGACGCGGGTAATCCGCCGTAGCCTCGTGCGGAGACGGCTATGCTTCGGCGGGTTCCGCCGAAGAATGTGGAAATGCCATGAATGTAAAGCCGTGGAGCTTCACGGTGTTTATTAACTCAAACTAATGTCTAGAAATTTTATATCCAAGATAAAAAGACTCGACTGGTTGCTTACGGCTTTTGTTTTTATTTTGATAGGAATCGGCCTTTTGTCCCTTTATAGTACTTCAATTGGCCTAGGTGACTTTTTGAATTTTAGGAAACAGATAGTTTTTTCTATAATCGGTTTTGTTTTGCTAATGATTTTCAGTTTTTTCGATTGGAGAGTTCTTAGAGAAGACCCTTATTTGATTTTAGCGCTTTACTTTTTCTGCCTTCTGGCTCTCTTAGGGCTTTTGCTGTTTGTGTCGCCAATCAGGGGTATTAAAAGTTGGTATAGAATTGGGCCGGTCTCACTAGATCCAATAGAATTTACCAAAATTATATTAATAATTATTTTAGCCAAGTATTTCTCATTGCGCCACATTGAGATGTATCACACAAAGCATATTATACTTTCGGGATTGTATGTATTTTTGCCCGCTGTTTTGATTTTTCTTCAGCCAAATCTTGGCTCATCTTTAACTTTAGTTACCGTATGGATTGGCATTCTAGTTATTTCTGGAATAAAGCTTCAACATTTTTTAGCCTTGTGTCTTTGCGGAATTTTGGCTATGGCCTTAGGTTGGTCTTTTTTATTAAAGGATTACCAAAAACAGAGAATTGTTAGTTTTATTAATCCGCAAGTCGATCCCCAGGGTATCTCGTGGAATATTAACCAGGCGAAAATTGCTATCGGGTCCGGAGGGATTTTTGGACAAGGAATAGGCAAGGGGCTTCAAACTCAATATGGATTTTTGCCTGCTTCGCAAACCGATTTTATCTTTGCAGCCATTGCCGAGGAAATGGGTTTCTTTGGCGTAATGGCCCTGTTATTTCTTTTTGGCTTGGTGGTTTTGCGAATTTTCCAGATTGCATTCAAGGCAGAAACAAACTTCCAGAGACTTTTCGCTTCAGGACTAGCCATACTTTTGGCTTCCCAGATTTTTATTAATATCGGCATGAACCTAGGTTTGTTACCGATAATTGGTATTCCCTTGCCTTTTGTAAGCTATGGAGGGTCTGGTTTGATTTCTCTTTGTATAGGATTGGGGATTTTGCAGAGCATTAGAAGTTCGTTTTCTGTAGCCTAAATACCTCTCTTTTTTGGTCAAAGCAGCCGTATCGGTTATCCACAGTCTATTTGTTGACATAACGTTTTTTATTAGAGACAATTATGAAATACCCCGCCCCTTGGGGCGGGGTATCCCTTCGGGCAAGTTCTTTTTGCGGCTTTGATCCCAACCGAGAGCCGCCTGCGGGGTATTCTCGCCGCAAAAATGAAACCTGTGAAAGATAGATATATCGGATAAAAAAGTTAATACCTCTTATTCGATGGTTAAATCAAAAAAAAGTAAAGACTATATTTCTCTTCAAGAAGCGACAAAATGCTGTCAGCATTCGCAAGAGTATTTATCTTTACGTGCTCGGCAGAAAAAATTAAAATCAGTAAAGCTTGGCAGGAATTGGTTTACTAAAAAAGAGTGGTTAGAAGATTATCTAAAGAAAACCCAAGAGTATAATGAGAAACAAAAGATTAGAAAACAGATTGAACCGCCGGAAAACTTACCGGTAGAGAATTCAAATCAGCCTTTTGCCTTAGACCAATTCGTGGCCCAGGAAGAGACTAAAGTGCCGGTTAGAGTTAGTCTTCCAAGATTTCACATTGACTTTGATTTTCTTGCCGAAAATAAACTTTTTAATTCTTTAGTTCTTGTAGTTGTTTTTATCTTAACAGCAGCTTGGACAGTTTTTGTTGTTAAAGATGTTCAAAAAAATGAAGAAATTTCTGAAATTGTGGCTGACTGGCGTCTGCCGATTGAGGAAGTTTATATGAGTTTAGGTCAAAAGGTGATTGAGATTAGTGAGGCTTTTGATTTTGCAGTAAAAGAAAATTTTATAGATATGAAAAACTTCTACAGCAGTCTTTCTAATTATGCGTATGGTCCCCTAGGCGGCGTTGGTGAAATACTTGCAAGAGAGGCTCAAAATCTTAGATTAGCTCTTCAAATAGTGAGTGATTATTCTCAGATTCAAAAAACAACGCAGACACTTTCTTTTTACACATTGATAATCGGAGAGGCTGGCGACGCAGTAGCCGGGCAAATAGGCAAACTCATAACGGGAACTTTTTCTTTTGTTATAAAAAATACTATTGCTACATATCAAGCGCTAGCAAATGTTTCTTCTTCAGAGCTTTTAAAAAATCTCTTTGAAACATTTTCTGAGTATGGCAAGTGGTTAAACACCAGCATTAAAAATCAGCTTACATTATTTTTAAGTAAACCCCGTTAGAAAGGGCGGGTCTTCTAACGGGGTAAATAGAGCTAATTTTTTTTCCAAAACTATGAGCCCCGTTAAAAGTCCTTGGCAGAAAAAATTAAATAAATTTTTTCTGCTCGGTGATGTAACGGGAGACATAATCAAAAATAGAGTCTGTTGAAATTAGCCTAGCGATTGCTATATATGACAGACTTCTAACGGGGTGAAAAAAACGATGCAACTCTCTCAAGGATTTAAATGTGCTTATTTTTTGGATAAAGTTGCGAAAATACCAATTTATCTATTGGTATTTCTTTTGCCACTTTTCTTTCTGCCTTTTACATTTAATGCCTTGGATTTTAACAAGCAACAGTTACTAATCCTGCTTGTTTTTATTTCGTTTGTCGGCTGGCTTATGAAAGCTTTGGTTGAAAGAAAGCTAGACTTAAATGTTTCTTTTTTGAATATTCCTGTAATAATCTTACTTTTTGTTACGGGCTTATCTGTCTTATTTTCTTTATCAAAATCAGGAAGTTTCTGGGGGTGGCCCCTGAGCATCCCCGATAGCTTTACAACTTTATTTGCCTTTACGATTCTTTATTTATTGGTTGCAAACCTTTTTACCAAACCTAGTGACACTTTTAAACTTTGCGCTCTTTTAGTTTTTTCTGGATTCCTCGCTGCAATTTTTGGCGGTCTCCAACTTTTTGGCAAGTTTATTCTGCCTTGGGAACTTGCCAAGACCACGTCCTTTAATACGGTTGGTACAGTTAATTCCCTCGGAACTTTTTTAGCTGTTATTTTAGTTTTAACAAGTAGTTTTGTTCTACAATCAAAAAAGCTAAGGCCTTTTTTGATTGCCTGTAGTCTAGTTTTTTTACTGGCGTTGATTTTGATTAATTTTAAGACAGCCTGGATTATTTTGGCAGTAGGCTGCGCATTTGTTTTTGGTTTAGGGGTTCTCCGTGCAAAAAAAATCCAGGATGCAAATTGGTTGGTACTTCCAATGACTCTTATTATCTTGGGTATATTTTTTATTACTTTTTTTCGGTTATCCCTTCGCGGACTACCGCCAACGCCACTAGAAGTCTCTCCAAGTCATAAAGCTACTTTGGGAATCGCAAAATCTGTTTTAAGGGGGAAAGATTTGATTTTGGGAACCGGACCAGGCACTTTCATCTATGATTACTCAAAATTTAAACCCACGACTATTAACCAGACAGTATTTTGGAATGCAAGATTTGGCTCTGGGTCCTCAGAAGTTTTTGATAAAGTTATTAATACCGGTATTTTAGGACTTCTTTCTTTTCTTTCTTTAATTTTGATATTTTCTTGGCAAAGTTTTAGCCACTTTAAAAAATACATTTTAGAGAAAGATATCCCGAATTGGTTTTTAGAAACAGGTGTTTTCGCTAGTTTTTTCGCTGTTGTTTTGCTCTATTTTTTGTACCCAACTAATATAGCCATTTCATTTCTTTTTTGGACGCTATTAGGAATCGTAGCTGCTTTAGAAAAAGAGAAAATAAAGTCCTTGAAAATACAATCGGGGTCTCCTTTGTTTTTGGGGATTTCTTTCGTTTTAGTCCTATTTTTTATTTTGGGGATAGGATTTCTGCTTTTAAGCGGCCAGAGGTACTTAGCCGAAATGAAGTACTTGGATTCTTTAATCTCTCTCCAAAAGGGAGATTTAGACAAATCTATAGAATCTCTTTTGGCTGCTGCAAATTTAAGTTCAGATAACGATAGCTACTGGCGCGACCTGTCACAAGATTATCTAATAAAATTAAATCGAGAGACTCAAAAAGAAGGAATTTCCCAAGAGGAAATGACAAAGTCTATCCAAACTTTAGTTGCCAATGCGGTTAATGCCGCAGAGCAAGCTTCGGACGTGGAATCGGCAAATGTGAATAACTGGGGCAATCAAGGATTTGTTTACAGAAATCTTATTGGTCTTTTGCCAGACTCTAGTGATTGGGCGGTGAAATCTTATGAAAAGGCCATTGAGCTGGAACCGAGCAATCCATCATTTTATACTGAGCTCGGTCGAGTTTATTTGGCGCAAGCTGGAATATTGAATCAGCAAACAGGCAAAGACGCGGAAAAAGAGGAGGCTTTAAAGAAGGCAGAAGAAAACTTTAAGATCGCAATCGAACATAAATCAGATTACATTCCAGCTCATTTCCAGTTAGCTATTCTTTACCAGGCTAGAGGAGAATTAAAAGAAGCAATTTCCAAGCTTGAAGACACAAGATTAATTTCTCCTTCTGATATTGGTGTGGCTTTTCAATTGGGAGTTTTTTATTATAATGACAATCAATTTGACAAAGCTCAGCTGGAACTCGAAAGAGCAATTAATCTTTCTTTAGAGTTAAATGGAGAAGACTATGCTAATGCTCGATATTTCTTGGGTTTAGTTTACGACAAATTGGGCCAAAAAGATAAAGCAATTGAGCAATTTGAAAAAATTAAATTAAGCAATCCCAATAATGAAGAAATCAATAAGATTTTAGAGAACTTGAGGGCTGGCAAACCTGCCCTCGGAGATACCGTTCTCACGGAGCCGATTTTACCCCGTTAGAAGTCAGACGTACATAGATTTTTCACAAAACCTGGCACAAACAAGAAGAACAGAGTTCAATTAAAAGCTTTTTTCTTTCTGACTTCTAACGGGGTTTACCAGAAGAGACTCGCTAACTTGGCTCCGTTAGAAATCAGAAGATCAGGAAATTCGGTTAAAACCACGCAGCCTCTATTTCGTGCTAGACCTTTCGGTTGGCCATTGTGTGTTTGATTTCTAACGGGGGTTGACCCCGTTAGAAGTTTACACTAGAAATTCCGGGTTGGAAAAGAACCGAAATGTTCTTTCCCAACAGATGCATCTTAAAATTAAAGAAATTATTTACAATTACGTGCTGGCTTCGGCAAACTTCTAACGGGGTTGACTTTATTAAGGGTTTTTGATATTATTAAAACATCGCCAAAAAGTTGACATTAATTCAGGAAAGGAGTAAAATATAAATCATCCATCCCTTTGGCTAAAAACTTTTCTTTTTTGATTTATACCCTTGCAACTCTCTGCTTAAAAATAAATATGAGATTTACCCTAAAAAATCAAAGTTTAGGGTCTTTTTCGCTTCGTTAATTCCACCCCATTACTTTGGAAAGCTCTAGTTTTAGGGTTGGGGAAAATAGAAAACCTAAATTGTTTTTTTGGAAAAAAGCCCCATCTTTCAAGATGAGGAGTGGTGGATTTATACTGAGAATAAATTTAATAACTAGAAATTCGTAGTGGAATTTATTTTTTGCGGCGGGAATACCCCACTGCTTGCAGTGGGGATGAAAGCCGCAAAAAGAACTTGTCCCGTTCGCAACGGGATACCCCGCAGCTTGCTGCGAGGAGGGGTTCATAAATTATTATGGAGGAAATAAAAATATCTACCAAAGCTAAGGATTTTAAAGGAGAGGGTGTAAAAATTAAAAATTTTGGAAAATCTAAAAACTCTTTACCTTTACCTTATTTACTTTCTATCCAAAAAGATAGCTGGAATTGGTTTTGGGAGAAAGGCTTAAGGGAACTTTTTACTGAGGTTTCTCCTATTCGCGATTATACCAAAAAAGAACTCGAGCTTTGGTTTTTAGACTATAGGCTTGACGCACCAAAGTACAAGAACGATCTGGAAGCAAAACTAAATAACGATTCTTATGAGGCGTCGCTAAGAGTAAAAACAAAGTTAGTTAACCTCAAAACAAAAGAAATTAAGGAGCAGGAAGTTTTTCTTACAGATTTTCCTTTGATGACCGAGAGGGGAACCTTTATTGTTAATGGGGTAGAAAGAGTTGTTATTTCTCAGTTAATCCGGCCGCCCGGAGCTTTTTTTACTGCCCAGCGTAACCAAGGCAAAAATTACTTTGGTGCAAAAATAATTCCAAACCGTGGAGCTTGGCTTGAGTTTGAAACAGAACCTTCTGGATTCATTGGCGTGAAAATAGACAGGAGAAGAAAAGCAGCTGCTACAACTTTATTAAGAACATTTGGTATTGCCAAAGACGAGGCGATAAAGGAATTATTCCAGGACGTGGATAATGACCCTGAGATAAAATACATTGAAGAAACCCTAAAAAAGGACACGACACACAATCAAGTTGAAGCAGTAGTTGATATTTATAGAAGGCTAAGGCCAGGAGACTTAGCATCTCCTGATGCAGCTAGAGAGTTGATTGAAAATATGTTTTTAAACTTTAAAAGATACGACCTTTCAAAGGTTGGTCGTTGGAGAATGTGGCAGAGGTTATCGGAACTAAAAGCTAGAAAGGAAAAAGTAAAAGCCAAAGACCAAGAAGAAGAAATTACAGTGAAAGATAGGGTTTTAAGCCCTGAAGATATTGTTGCGGTGCTTAGAGAAATTATTAGATTAAATAACGACCCAGAAGGAAAGCCAGATCAGATTGATCATCTAGGCAACAGAAGGGTCAGGATAATGGCCGAACTTTTGCAAAACAGATTAATGGTAGGCTTGATGCGCATGGAAAGAATAATCAAAGATAGGATGTCAACCTTAGACATTGCTACTGCAGCCCCAGTCCAGTTGATTAATCCCCGGCCATTTATGGCGGTGGTCAAGGAATTTTTCACCGCTTCTCAAATATCTCAATTTATGGATAATGAGAATCCCTTGGCAGAATTGGAACACAAAAGAAGATTATCGGCTACCGGCCCCGGTGGTTTAACTCGCGATCGAGCCGGTTTTGAAGTTAGAGATGTCCAGCCCTCCCATTATGGCAGAATTTGCCCGATACAAACACCAGAGGGTCCGAATATTGGTTTGGTAGTGCACTTGGCAAGTTTCGCCCGCATTAACCCTTACGGATTCATTGAAACCCCTTATTTTAAAGTAGAAAAAAGCAGGGTAACTTCAGAAGTTCACTATCTGAACGCCTATGAGGAAGAAAAATATAATATTGCTCCTGCCGGTATTCCGGTTGACGAAAAAGGTTTTATTATTCCCCCGAAAGTTGAGGCGAGAATTAAAAGCGAGCCGGGAGAAATAGAGAAAGAAAAAATTGATTTTATCGATGTTTCTTCCGAGCAGTCTATTTCCGTTGCTACTTCTTGTATTCCTTTTTTGCAAAACGACGATGCAAATAGAGCCTTGATGGGATCTAATATGCAACGTCAGGCAGTTACGTTGGTAAGGCCCGAGATGCCATTAGTTTGTACTGGCGTTGAAGCGAGAGTGGCCAGAGACTCTGGGCAAACAATAATTGCCGAGGATGATGGCGTGGTCGCTGAAGCTGACGCCGAGCATATTGTTATTAAGGCCCAAGACTCAAAAGGCAAAGAAAAAATTTATTACTTAAAAACCTTTATCAGAACGAACCAATACACTTGTTTCCACCAACGGTCAAAAGTTAAGAAAGGACAGAAAGTAAAGAAAGGAGACGTTTTGGCTGACGGCGGCGGGATTGATAATGGATACTTGGCCTTAGGCAGAAACGTTTTAGTAGCTTTTGTTCCCTGGAGCGGAGGAAATTTTGAAGACGCAATTATTATTTCCGAAAAATTAGTAAAAGATGATGTTTATACCTCGATTCACATTGAGGATTTTTCTCGCGATGTTAGAGAGACAAAATTAGGGCCAGAAATTACCACCGCTGATATTCCCAATGTCTCAGAGGAAAAACTAAGAAACCTTGACGAGGAAGGAATTGTTAGAATTGGAGCCGAGGCAGGACCCAATGATATTCTGATTGGTAAAATTTCTCCAAAAGGCGAAGCTGACTTAACTGCCGAGGAAAGATTGCTTCGTGCAATTTTTGGTGAAAAAGCCAGAGAGGTAAAAGACACTTCGCTTTTAATGGAGCACGGCAAAAGGGGGAGAGTGATTGGGGTAAAAATTTTCTCAAGAGAATTAGGCCATAAATTAGAACCAGGAGTTATTAAAAGAATTCAGGTTGAAATTGCGGAAATGAGGAAAATTCAGACTGGCGACAAATTAGCTGGTCGTCATGGAAATAAAGGCGTTATTTCCAAAGTTTTGCCTGAAGAAGAGATGCCATTCCTGGAAGACGGTACGCCCGTTGACATTATTATTAATCCCTTGAGCGTTGCTTCTAGAATGAATATTGGCCAGATTTTAGAAACTCATTTAGGTTTTGCGGCAAAAAAGCTGGGATATGTTGCCACTTCTCCTTCTTTGGCTGGAGCTACGGAAAAAGATATAAAAGAAGAACTAATAAAAGCTGGCTTGCCGGAGAATGGCAAGGTTACTTTGTTCGACGGCAGGACTGGGGAGGCCTTTTCAGAAAAAATCACTGTCGGCTATATATATATGATGAAATTAATTCATATGGTTGAAGATAAAATCCACATGCGTTCTATTGGGCCTTATTCTTTGATCACCCAGCAACCATTAGGTGGCAAAGCCCAATTTGGCGGTCAAAGATTTGGAGAAATGGAGGTTTGGGCGCTGGAAGGGTACGGCGCAGCCAACACCTTGCAAGAAATGCTGACAATAAAATCAGACGATGTGCAGGGGAGAGCTGCCACCTATGAAGCTATTCTGAAAGGAGAACCGATAAGAAACCCCAACGTACCAGCATCTTTTAATCTTTTGGTCAACGAACTAAAGTCGTTGGGGTTAAGCATTGAGGTTAAAGAGAAATTCCAAGACCGAGAACAAAGAGCAGAGACCAAAGATCAATAAAAATTGTTTTATTTTTGCGGCGGGAATACCCCACTGCTTGCAGTGGGGATGAAAGCCGCAAAAGAACTTGTCCCGTTCGCAACGGGATACCCCGCAGTTCCTCGAGTCTGAGCGACCTCGGAGTCGAAGACTTGCTGCGGGGAGGGGTTCATATTTATTTTTTATTTATGCGCGTAACAGACCTTGAGGCAATTCGTATAAAATTAGCTTCGCCGGATGAGATTTTATCTTGGTCTCACGGCGAAGTAACAAAACCAGAAACCGTGAACTACCGAACCCAGCGATCGGAAAAGGACGGGCTTTTTGATGAGAGAATTTTTGGTCCGGAACGAGATTACGAATGTTACTGTGGTAAGTATAAAAGAATTCGTTATAAAGGAGTTATTTGCGACCGGTGCGGCGTTGAAATAACAAAATCTCAGGTCCGCAGAGAGAGAATGGGTCACATAAAACTAGCCTGTCCGGTATCACATATTTGGTTCTTGCGTGGCGTTCCCTCGAGAATGGGAATGATTTTGGATTTGCCTATGCAGAATTTGGAAAAAGTAATTTATTTTGCCGCTCATATTATCACTAATGTTAATGAAGCAGCTAAAAAGAATGCCTTAGAAGGAATAGAAAAAGAGTACAAGGTAAAATTGAAAGCCAAGGGCGGAGATCAAAAAATGAATAAAGAAGATTTGAAAAAAGCAAAAGACAGGGCGCGAGAAGAGGTTTTATCGATAAAACCATTAAGAATTCTTTCTGAGGTTGAGTATCATGAACTTTCTTTAAAATATGGTGAAGTTTTTGAGGCTGGAACTGGGGCTGAAACCTTAAGGAATATCTTCGAAAAAACTGATTTAAAGGCATTAGTAGAAAAATTACAAAAGGAAGTAGAATCTTCTACTCCTATAAATCGAAGAAAAATCCTGAGGAGATTAAAACTTATCCAAGGAATGAGAAAATCTGGAGTTAGGCCAGAATGGATGTTTTTAACGATTCTGCCTATTCTACCGCCAGATCTGCGGCCAATGGTTCAGTTAGACGGCGGCAGATATGCTTCTTCGGATTTGAACGATCTCTATAGAAGAGTTATTAACCGGAACAATAGATTAAAGTACTTGCTGGAAATAAATGCACCAGAAGTAATTGTTAAAAATGAAAAAAGGATGTTGCAGGAAGCGGTCGATGCTCTTATTGATAACAGCATGAGGAAGGGGACAACTACTCAGGCAACAACCGGTGGCAGAAGATTGTTGAAATCTTTGGCTGATATTATTAAAGGGAAACAAGGTAGGTTCAGACAAAATCTTTTAGGTAAAAGGGTGGATTATTCCGGTCGTTCGGTAATTGTAGTAGGACCAGAGTTGAAGCTTGATCAATGCGGCTTACCAAAGAAAATGGCTTTGGAGCTTTTTAAACCCTTCGTTATCAAAAAATTATTAGACAAAGAATTAGCTTATAATGTTAGAGGAGCCTCAAGGTTAATTGAGGAGGGAATTGACGAGGTTTGGGGAAGTCTTGAAGAAGTCGTTCAAGACAAATGGATTTTATTAAATAGAGCTCCGACCTTGCATCGTCTGGGGATTCAAGCTTTCAAACCCATTTTGATTGAGGGCGAATCAATTAGAATTCATCCTTTAGTTTGCAAGGCTTTTAATGCTGATTTTGATGGCGACCAAATGGCGGTCCATTTGCCGCTTTCCGACGAGGCTCAGAGAGAAGCAAGCGAGATCATGCTTTCCACCCTCAATCTTCTGAAGCCTGCCACCGGAACTCCGGTTGTTGGTCCAACAAAAGATATGGTCTTGGGTTGCTACTGGATGACTAAAATCAAAGAGGGGGTTAAGGGAGAAGGAAAATTCTTTTCAGGTTGTGATGAAGCAGTCTTAGCTTTTGAATTTGATCAGATAGATTTAAAAGCTCGTATTAAGGTTAAGGATCCGTTGAAAGTTCCCTCCCGCCAACCTAGAAATAAAAAGGAAAAACCCACTTTCTCCGAGACTTCGGTTGGTAGAATAATTTTTAATCGAGCACTGCCCGAGGACTATCCCTTTTGCAACGAAGATATGAACGCTAAAAAACTAGATAAATTAGCTGGCAACATTATTGAGAAATATGATAGAAATATTGCCTCAGATGTCTTAGATAAAATAAAAGAGATAGGGTTTGAGTACTCGACAAAGTCCGGAGTTAGTTGGGGTATGGACGATCTGATTATTCCTTCTGAAAAAAAGAAAATCATTGATGAGGCGAATAAAGAAGCAGAAACGATAGAGAGTCATTATAAAAAAGGACTGCTTTCGAAAGAAGAAAAAGCCGATAGGGTTATTGAAGTTTGGCAAAGAGCAAAATTAGAAGTTGAAAAATTAGTTCCAAAAACACTTCCCAAAGAAGGTTCTGTTTTCCAAATTGTTGATTCGGGTTCCAGGGGCGGTTGGGCTCAGGTTGTCCAGATGACAGGAATGAAAGGACTGGTGATTAACCCGGCTGGTAAAATTATCGAGTTGCCAGTTAAAAGCTCTTTTAAAGAAGGGTTAAACGTTTTGGAATATTTTATATCCACACATGGCGCTAGAAAAGGTACTGCTGATACCGCTTTAAGAACCTCTGCTGCCGGATATCTAACAAGGCGCCTTGTTGATGTATCCCATGAAGTTGTAACCCTTGAAGAAGATTGCAAAGACGATAAGGGAGTTACAATTTTCAGTAAGGACGCTGAGGATATCGGGCAAGAACTTCATTTTAAATTGATGGGCAGAGTAACTCTCGAAGACATTAAAAGCGAAACTGAAAAAGGCAAAGTCATTGTTAAAAAAGGAGAAATTATTGATCGTGAAAAAGCAGATGAAATAGCAGAAGCTAAGGTTGAAAAAACTCAAGTGCGTTCGCCCTTGAGTTGCAAGGCGGTAAGAGGAATCTGTCAGAAATGCTATGGTTGGGATTTGGGATATAATCAATTAATTAAACTTGGAGAAGCAGTGGGGGTAGTAGCGGCTCAGGCAATTGGAGAGCCCGGAACTCAATTGACAATGAGAACATTCCACACCGGTGGAGTTGCCGGTGGAGGCGATATTACTTTTGGTTTGCCAAGAGTGCAAGAAATTTTTGAAAACAGAATACCGACAGCAAAAGCGGAAATATCTTCTGTCGATGGTAAAGTTTTGGAAGTAACTCAAGACAGGATAATTAAAATAAAAGCGAAAAAATCTGATAAAAACGAGGAATCGGAGGAAAAAGATAAAAAGAGAAAACCACAGCCGGAAATTATTGAGTATAAAGTTCCCGGGAAAATGGCAATCTGGGTTGAACCGGGCCAAGATGTTTTTAAAGGCCAGCAACTTTGCGAGGGTAATTTGGACTTTGGAGAGTTATTCCGTATAGTAGGAAAGGAAGAAACTCAAAGAAATATTATAAAAGAAATCCAGAGAATTTATGTTTCACAAGGCGCTGTTATTCACGATAAACACATCGAAATGATAGTTCGTCAGATGCTTTCTAGAATAAGAATTAAAGAAGCAGGAGATTCTACTTTTATTCCTAGCGAAGTAGTTGAAAAAGAAAAGTTTCTAGAAGAAAATGCAGCCTTGAAAAAAGCTGGTAAAAAGCAGGCAAAAGCCGTCCAAATTTTGCTTGGAATTTCTAAGGTAGCTTTGACCACAGATAGTTTTCTCTCTGCCGCATCTTTCCAAGAAACCTCTCGGGTCTTAATCAGAGCTGCGCTTGATGGCAAGGAAGATAGTTTAAGAGGCCTTAAAGAAAACGTGATAATCGGAAAACTCATTCCTGCCGGCACGGGTTTCAGAAAAAAATAAGTAATGTTAAAATAGAGTTGTCGAGGCGACTTGAGTTTGTTTTTATATTCACCCTGTTATTTAGGGAAGTTGTGACCCAGTCCTAGAAAGAGTAGAGGACTAGGATCGTTTTTTTAGAAAAGACCCTGCGTTTTATGGCAGGAAGTAACAGGATTCATAAGAACCTTTCGCTACGCTCAAGAATCTTGTTTCTCGCTTCGCTCGAAATAAGAACCTTTCGCTACGCTCAAGAATCTTGTTTCTCGCTTCGCTCGAAATAAGAACCTTTCGCTACGCTCAAGAA
>Ga0210017_1002325_pt1 | contig 16289 bp, 17 predicted proteins | sample CryGeyCG2014_020_FD_183966 | JGI IMG/M metagenome (GOLD analysis project Ga0210017, IMG submission 183966) | Groundwater microbial communities from aquifer - Crystal Geyser CG08_land_8/20/14_0.20 (SPAdes) (version 2) | ecosystem: Environmental > Aquatic > Deep subsurface > Groundwater | place... | reverse complement strand
CCATAAAGCCATCATCTTTCACAAACCATTTTTTGCATTTAAAACATTGATATTTTTGTTTTTTGTTGAGATGATTTTTTCTGAATCCTCTTTTTCTTACATCTTTTGATTTATAATGTGGACACTTCATTTTCGCCTCCTTTATAGAGGCGAAGATGTTTGATTATATAAATGTGACTCTAAATTGACAATATCTTTTGATAGGAAAGTTTATAAATGCCTGAAAATAAGAGAAATAATGGCCAAAGAAAAAGCAGAAGAGCAAATAATAAAGACAGAAAAAGCAAAAGAAAACAAAATAGGGAATAAAAATTCTTGGAAACTTGCGGCGGTTATTTTAGGAGTGGCAGTTGTTGTAATGTTGATTCTTTTTTTTAGAGGAGGAATAACCGGCGGGATTACAGGAAAAGTTGTAAGCGAGAAAGATGCTGCAGATAAATTAATCTCTTATCTCAGCACAATAGCTCAAGGAGAGATAACTTTTGTTTCGTCTGAAGATATTGGAAGTTTATATAAAGTAACTGTTTCTTACCAAGGGGATGAAATTCCAGTCTATATTACAAAAGATGGAAATTATTTTGTGCAGGGAGCAATTCCAATAAGCGGAGAAACTACTGGTTCTGATGTGGAAGCACAAGAAGTTCCAAAATCAGACAAGCCGAAAGTTGAGGCATTTATATTTTCTTACTGCCCATATGGATTGCAGTTTGAAAAAGCATTACTCCTAGTATATGATTTACTAAAAAATAAGGCAGACATTAATATAGTTGCTATCGGAGCAATGCACGGCGAATTTGAAAAACAAGAGTCGTTAAGGCAGATAAGCATTGAGCAATTATATGGAAAAGACAAATTATTTGCGTATTTGAAAGAGTTTAATGGTAATACAAATATTGGTTCGTGTGATGGAGAGGCTGCTTGTTTGAACAAATATCTTCCGGGAGTATACAGCAAGCTTGAGATTGATAAAACTAAAGTTGAAAATTATATGAAGACTGATGCTGGAAAAATTTATGAGGGTCAAGGAGCAAGAGCAAGTTCGCTTGGAGTTTCTGGCTCACCAACTTTCGTTATTAATGGGGTTGAAACTCAGGTTGCAAGAACCCCTGATTCAATTAAAATAGCAGTTTGTGGTGCATTTAGTGACGTGCCAAGTGAGTGCTCGCAGAATTTATCTACAGCTTCTCCAAGCCCTGGATTTGGTGCTTCAACAGCTAGTGGAAGCGCTAGCAGTAGTGCAGGTTGTGCTATTTAAAATAAAAAGGAGAAAAAATGTCAAAGATTTCAGAGCTTACAACAAGGCAAGTAAGTGTTGAGGTAGAAGGAACAATAAAAGAAATTGAAGAGCCAAGAACTTTTAATAAGTTTGGAAGAGAGCTGAGAGTTGCTAATGCAGTTCTTGAAGATGATTCTGGAACAGTTAAGCTGACTTTATGGAACGATGAGATTGAAAAGTTTAAACCTGGAGACAGGGTTAAAATAACAAACGGATATGTTAATGAGTTTCAAGGCGAAAAACAATTGACAGCCGGGAAATTCGGCAAAATTGAGAAAGTTGGCAAGGGAGATACAATAACCCCAAATGAAGATGTTGATGACGAGCCAGATGAAGTAGAAGAGGTTGAGGTTATTTAGCTCTTGTGTGGGTTTTGGGATAATTTATTGTTATGGTCTAATAATTTTTTTCTTCCAGTGTAATATAGGATGGCTTTTTTAGAGGCATAACATACATCTGTGCAATCCTCTTTTTTTAAATGAAGTCCTGGTCTAAATTTTCGTGTTGCAAATAATATTGTTGAATGGTGTTTATTGATTAGATTCCCAATATCCTGGTAACTTAATGCGTTTTTGTGCGGTCTTTTACTGGCTTTAGTTCCTCCATATTTTGTATAAAATACTAAACTTAAAACTGCTTCTGCTAAAGCAATGTTTCCTCTTTTTTTATTAGAGCGCATATCTTCTAAACTAACTCCTAATTGTTCATCAAGATAAGGGCAAAGTTTTTCTAAATCCCTGCCAACCCTTATTCCAAGAGTGATGTTTTTTGGTTGCCAATTTCCTAAATAAGGAGCCAGTCTTTTTGGAGAGCCTTTTATGCCTTTATAAATAGCAATTTTTTCAAATCGATCTAAGCCTTCTGTGAGATCTCGATGGAGGCTATCTACAAGAGTTAATCTTTCCTTAAATAAATCTAGGACTTGCAATCCATCTTGGTGAGGTTGTAGGTTACAAGTTATTGTATAACTTTCTCCATCTGGTTCTTCAGTTACTTTAGATAACACTCCTAGTTCTTCTGCGCTATTTATTAGAGCTCTTAATTCATTTATACCCTCTATAGTATTATCTCCCCTTACTCCTATTTTGGCTTTTCCTCTCTTGCGCCTATGGGCAACTAATTTTATCTTTTGTTCAGACAATTTATTTCCTCTCTTTTTTGTAGAGTTTTTGACATCTTAACTTAAATTATTTATATGATTTTCTACTTCTTGTATTTTTCTTGGTATTCATTTAAAAATTTAATCTCATCTTCGCTTAAATCCAATTTTTTTCTTGCTGCATTGTCTAGAATTAAAGGTAGCAGGAAAAATTCTTTCATTGCTCTTTTTATACTTATGTGGACTGCTTTTGCGTATTTCTCTGCAATGCTTTTTTTCTTTGCATATTTTTGATTTTGAAGCCAGATTTTTAAGATGCGTTTTGGGCGTTGGTAGATTGTGAATTCTGAAAGCGAGCTTGGTTTTTTGCTTGCAAAAGAAACTCCTGCTGACAAGAGGAAGTTTTCATAGATTAAAAATCTCCAGTGCTGTTGGCGATGGATTCTTCCTCTGAAAACATCTGCTTTGCTTAAAGCGTCGTAGGCTTTTGCCAACTCTTCTCCTTTATATTCATAAGGAATATTTTCTTCAAGCCATAAGAAAATATCATTTATGGGCATGTCAACAGAGTCATAAACTTCTGCCAGTTTTGGGTCTGATTTATTTTTGAAAACTTTTCTTAAAACTTGAAAGATATCTTCTTCTTTTTCTCTTTCATGTATTTCTTTTACTTCTGTTTCTTTTTCTAAATAAATAACTGTCTGCAAGTCATTTAAAGCAGCTCTAATGTCCCCTCGTGATTTAGCTGCTATTGTTTTTAGCAAGTTTTCATCAATTTCCTTTTTTTCCTTTTTTGTTATGCTCTGAAGTATTTTTAAAACTAGCTCGTATTTTATTTCTTTAAGCTTAATCATTTCAACTTTTCTTCTTAAAAGTGCAAATTTTTGCTGCCAGATATTATTCGCTGTGATAATTATTGGAAAATGGGTTTTTTCAATTAAAGCAATCAACTCTGGCAAGCCACCCCGGTCTGTTGTTATGCCATCAATCTCATCTATTAAGATAATTTTTCCTTTTTTTCCGAATAAACTCTGCTGCTGGGTTGCTGGCTTCATTATTTGCTCAAGTTTTTCTCTGTCGCGCAAATCAGATGCATTAAGCTCGAGAATTTCTGAGCTCATTTCTTGAGCAAGAGCATAGGCAAGACTTGTTTTGCCTGTGCCAGAAGGGCCGTGAAGAAGAAGAGCTTTTTTAAAAGGAAAATTCTTAAAAAAAGATTTTAAAGAGTCAATTGCAGCTTCTTGCCCTTTTATATCTACAAAACATTCACATCTATACTTCTCGCATAATGGCATCATTTTGTCTCTCCCAGACATTGTAGTCTTCTTAATGTTTTTATTGCCCAATAGTAGGCTGTTAATGCTTTTTTAAAATCATTAAATGTTTCCTCAGCTTGGAGTCTTGTTGAATTGGAGCTTCCAAATTCTTTGAATACTGAAACATTATATCTTGAAGGGTGTTCTTCTGTTTCAGTTGCAGATACATAGAAATTTCCGACATGTTCTCTTAAACCTTCAGGAGGAAGAGTTATATCTGCTAAATCTGCTGGCCCCTTTTGTAGGTTATGAAAGAAAAATTCTCCTAAAGTTAAACCTGTTCTAGATATTTTCTTGCTCATTTTCTTCTCTCTTTTCCTTTTAATTATACTAAATTTTGAGTTTATAAAAATTTATATACTGCTTTACATTAAAAATATCATGGGAAAAAAAGATTATATTTTAATTGTTGCTTTGTTAATTGTGATTATTATTCTTATTTATTTTTATGCTATCAAGAAAGATTTGCAAGCGTCAAATGAGTGTAAAATTAAAAATAATGATGCAGATGGATATTTGCTTAAAATTTGTAATTATATAAAAAAGAGTAATATAAGTGTTTCTCCTGCAGACCCAGAGAATTATTCCATTGAAAAAATAGAAGAGGAGAATCGTGGTGGGAAAGAGATTATAATCGTGCGTCTTAACTGCTGTTACATGGGGGATATAGCTTATATAGACAAGGAGACTGGGGAGATTATTGAGTTGAGTATTGGTGATATTTAATCAATGAATATACAAAAAGAGGCAAAGAAAAAGGTGAGAAGATGAATACTGAAGCAAAAATTGTAATCTTTTTATTATTTTTATCTCCGATACTAGCAGAATTAGTTACTGGTAATGCTCCGCCATTAGTCTTTTTTAATCCAGTTTACTTTTTATTTCTGCTGCTTTTGTATGGTTGTGGAGTATTGCTTATAAGAGAAGTGAAAGTAAGATGGAAGCTGCAATGGAGTGTTGTTTTTCTTGCAGTTGCGTATGGAATTATTGAAGAAGGCTTGGCAACAAAAGCTTTTTTTAATCCTATGCATAATGGTGGAGAGGTTTTATCTGGGTATGGTATGTATTTTGGAGTTCAGTGGATTTGGGCTATTTCAACAACCCTTTTCCATACAACAATCAGCACTTTAATTCCTATTGTGATGGCAGGATTGTTATGGCCAAAATATAAAGATAAGCCTATTTTAAATAAAAAATGGATATTTGTTTTTGCTGGATTTATAATCGCGGTTTTATTTGGCATGCTCGCTTTTCCTTATTATCCAAAGCCAGTGCTTCTAATCTGCAGTTTTATTGTTGTAGTTCTTTTAGTTCTATTTTCATATAAATATAAAAACAGTAAAATCTCTGCTGGAAAATATCTCTTTTCACCTTTTATTTTTGGAGTTTTTGGATTTATTTTTCAACTGCTAAATCTTTTTGCTTCCAGTGTATTAGCTGGACTTAATGTATCTGCATTAATAACTCTTTTTATTCAATTTCTTCTAATAATACTCCTGTTATTATTTATAAAATATCAAATATATAGCAGGAATATAACTAAAAGGCACATTGTAGCATTAATCTTTGGTTCAATTATTTTTTATATAATTCTGGCTCCTTTTAATGAGCTTAGTGGCAAACTCGGAATGCTACTTGTAGGTATTATAAGCTTGATTTTGTTAATAATCTGGAGTAAAAAGGTTTTGAGGAAGAAGGAGGGAAAATGAACACTGAACTAGCAAACATTTTTTATGAAATTGCAAATATTTTAGAGATGAAAAATGCGAAGTGGGAGCCAATAGCTTATAGAAAAGCTGCTCGGGCGCTTGAAAGCCTTGGAGAGGATGTTTCTGAGCTTTATGAAAAACAAGGTGCTAATGGACTAAAGGAAATTCCAGGCGTTGGAGAAGCTATTGCAAAGAAGATTATTGAGTATATTGAAACAGGAAAAATCAAGCATCTTGAAGAGCTAAAAAAAACACTTCCGAAAGGGCTTCCTGAGCTGCTGAAAGTTTCAGGAATAGGCGCGAAGAAGGCAATGAAGCTTTATCACGAGCTTGGAATTAGCTCTGTTAAAGAGCTTGAAAAAGCTGCAAAAAAACATAAAATACAAGGAGTAGAGACATTTAAAGAAAAATCAGAAGAAAATATTTTAAAAGGAATAGAATTAATGAAAGCAAGCAAAGGAAGAACTTTGTTGGGAAAGGCATTGCCGATTGCAAGGGTTATAGAAGTAAAATTAAAAAGCTTGAAAGAGGTGGAAGAAGCGATTTCTGCTGGGAGCTTGCGCAGAAAAGAGGAAACAATTGGAGATATTGATATTTTAGTTGTTTCAGAAGATAATCAAAAAGTAGTTGAGTTTTTTACAAATCTTGCAATGGTTAAACGAGTTTTGGCAAAAGGAGAGACAAAAGCAGCAATTATTACAAAAGATAACATGCAGGTTGATATAAGAATCATAGAACCAGACTGCTTTGGCTCTGCTCTTCAGTATTTTATAGGAAACAAAGAGCACAATATTCATTTAAGAAAAATTGCAATTAAAAAAGGGCTTAAGCTCAGTGAATATGGCCTTTTTCGGGGGAAAAACAGAATAGCTGGGAAAAATGAAGAAGAAATCTATAAAAAATTAGGAATGCAGTATCCTGAGCCAGAATTGCGAACAGAAAGAGGGGAAATAGAAGCTGCATTGAAAAATAAGCTGCCGAAACTTGTTGGCTATAATGAACTTTTAGGAGATTTGCATGTTCATACAGACTGGTCAGATGGTGGGAATAGCACACAAGAAATGGCAGAAGCTGCTAAAGAGAATGGACTAAAATATATTGCAATAACAGACCATGGTGGAAAAATGAAAATTGATAATGCACTAGATGAAAAAAGGTTGGAAAAGCAGATAAAAGAAATTGAAAAGGTGAATGAGAAAATTCAAGGAATCGAAATACTAAAAGGAATTGAAGTTGATATAAACTCAGATGGAAGCCTTGCTCTTAGCGATTCTGTGCTAAAAAAATTAGATGTTGTTATTGCTTCTGTTCATTCAGGTTTTAAGTTTCCTGAAGACAAGCAGACAGCCCGCGTTTTGAAAGCAATGGATAATCCTTATGTAAATATTCTCGGGCACCCAACAGGAAGATTAATCCAGAGAAGAAACCCTCTTAATTTAAATCTTGAAAAAGTCTATGAAAAAGCAAAAGGAAAAAATATTGCGTTGGAGATAAATGCTTCTCCTGACAGGCTTGATTTAAATGATGCAGAAGTAAGAAAGGCTATTGAAAAAGGTGTGAAAATTACAATAGGAACAGATGCTCATTCTATTTCTCAACTTAATTATTTGGAGCTTGGAACAGCTGTTGCAAGAAGAGGCTGGGCAACAAAGAAAGATGTTTTGAATTGTTTAGAGGTGGAAAAGTTGAAGAAGGCATTAAAAAAGTAAAATGGAAAATGTATTTGAAATAAAAGACAAAACAGGAAGAAAAATTCATTTATGCCCATAAATTGAAAACTACATTCTTCAGAATGTGGTATTGTTTTGAATGTTTTCAATTTTGGATCATCCAGAAAACCCAAAACAAACCACACCTTTTAAGGTGTGGTAAACAAGAGGGTTTTCTTGATCAAAAGAAAGATGGAGCCATATAACTACAACACACCCAATGATGGCTAATTATTTAGAAGAAATAAAACAAACTTTGGAAAAACCATTAAAAATAACTCTTCATGAAAAAGGAGAGCTAAAGAATTATTATTTATACATAAAACATAGAAAATATCCAGAAAAATATTTAAGAGTGATAGTTAAGTACTTAAATGGTTGGGGTTTTATTCTTACAGCACATTTTGTTAGTTATATAAAATGAAAGGTTCAATTGATATTTATTATGATGAAGAAGGAGATTTCTTAGAGATAACTATAGCGAATCCTCCGCAAGAGAGTTTTTGTGAAGATATAAATGAAGATGTTTTTATAAGAAAAGATGAGAAAACAGGAGAAGTAGTTGGCATAGGAATTCTTAATTTTAAAGAGCACACAAAAGACTTAAAAGATATTCTTGTAAATGCTCCAGTGAAGATTAATTTCGAATCTTCAAAAATAGCTGCGTGATTTTTCTGATGTTGAAGAGTTGAAAAGTGTGTTGAGGAAAGCTTAATGAGATGATTGAGCTTAATCGATTCCATCAAGATATTTGACTTCTAAAAATCCTTTTTTTCCTACTCTGCAAAAATTAGGTAAAGGATTTCCTTTAAGAGAGTCTGTCATATATCTTGTTTCTATCCAAATATATTTTCCCTCTTGTTCTATTATCCTTGAGGGGTCTAGAGAAACCTTACCAATTGGTAAAGGGACAGCATATCTTTTAGGAGGATATCTTCCAGTTACTTCTTCATGATCTTCCAAAGAGTCCATTAATTCAAATCCTTTTTTTACACTTGTTCTTAAGTGAAGGTTTCCGTTCAAAGGAACGCAATGGTAAAGATAATACCACTCCATATTATTTTCTCTTATTCTTTCTGCAAGTTCTCTGAATGTTTTTTTATTATCATTTATCCCTTTGAGAAGAATTGTTTGAACATATAACTTAAAACCTACCTTATCCAATGCTCTTATTTTTCTAATAGTCTCTCTGCTGAATTCTGCTGGATGGTCAAAGTGTGGTGCAATTTCAATAAAATTAGGCTCTTTAGCATAACTTTGAACTTTTAATAATAATTCCAATATAAATCTGTCAGTTATTCTTTCTGGGTCTGCTCTTAACAAAGCAGTTCCAATTCTTATATGTTTAACCTCTGTTTTTAACAAAGAGCCAACTATTTTTAGGGTGTATTCTGGTTTCATTAAAGGATCTCCTCCTGTAATTAGAACTTCTTTTATCCTTTCTTTATCAACATATTCGATTAATTTTCCTAAATCTTGCAGTTTTATTTCTTCTTTTGAGTTGTTGAGATAGTTTCTTCTTATACAAGCTCTGCAATTAGACGCGCAGTTTGCAGAAGCTATCACAATCATCTCACTTCCATACATCCTTTCTGTTCCAGGAATTCCTGTTTCTATTCTCCCTTTCCATGGCTTTTCAGTTTCCATAACCCCCTCTAATTCAGAATAATCTGGAAGATATTGCTTAGCAATTTCAGGATATTTTTTCATTAAACTCAAGATATGTTCACTAACTTTCACAGGATATTTTTCACAAACTTTTAGCATAGATTTGAATTCGTTTTCGTCGAGAGTTCTACCTATTAATAATTCCAATTTAGGTTTTCCCAACTTTGCTAAATCAATTGATTTTGTCATATGGAAGTAACAACTCAGTAATTTAAGAAACTTTTTCTTAAAATATGCCTCAAAACGAAAGATTTATATATCCTAATATGATTATAGATAATATGCAGGCAATAAAATTAGACATTAAAGATAGAAAGATTATAGAACAATTAGAGCTGAACTCCAGACAAAGTAATACGCAAATTTCAAAAAAAGTTGGACTAAGCAAAGATGCAGTTTCTTACAGGATTAAGAATTTAGAAAAGGCAAAATTAATCTCGGGCTATTACACTCTATTTAATATAGCAAAACTTGGGTTAATCCAGTTTAAGGTTTTTATTACTTTTCAAAATACAGATTCTGAGATAGAAAAAGAAATTATAGAATATCTTAAAAAAGATGAAAATACAGGCTGGGTTGTAAGTTGTGATGGATATTATAATTTAATGGCAACAGCATGGGCAAAAAATCCTATTATTTTTGATAAATTCTTTATTAGATTTTTGAATAAATACGCACTATACTTTAAAGAAAGAGATGTTTTAGTTATCCCGGAAGAGTATACTCTTAGAAAGTCCTATTTATTTAACAAGGAAAATGGTATATTGCCTATTGAGTATTATGGGGGAGAACCGGAGTTTACATTAGACAGAAAAGATATTCTGATTATAGAATCTTTGGCAAACAATTCGAGAGAACCATTACACAACATTGCAAAGAAAGTAAGTCTAACAAGTGAAGGAGTAGCACATAGAATTAAAAAACTTAAAGAAAAAGAAATTTTATTGGCATTTAGACCGAGATTAAACACCTCTTTATTGGGTTATTCATTTTATAATTTGTTGTTTAGATTAAAGAAAACTAATAACCTTAATAAGATATATGAATATTTTAAGAGAAATCCTCATGTAGTTTATGTAAGTAAATATTTGGGAGCTTATGATTTAGGTGTAGATGTAGAGGTTAAAGACCAAAGTGAATTAAGAGCTATTTTATCTGACTTCAAAGATAATTTTAAAGAAGATATTGAAAGTTATATTTCTATATTAGTTCATCACGAGCATAAATTATCTTATTTTCCATGCAAGATTAAAATTTAGAGAAATTGAAAAGTGAGCTGAAAAGAGAGCTGAGGAGATGAATTTACCATATGACGCAGCTTGTTTGCAGTCCATGAAGCAAATTTTCTAATTCTCCTTGAGCATCATAAGGTGTGAGTTCTTCTTGCCTAAGTTGTTTTAATATATTTAGAGTTGGTCGTACATACATTCCAAAAGAGGCCTCTTGCCAGTCTGCTCGCGGTAAAAAAATGATTTGAGGATTTTCTGGCAGGGCATATTTAAAATTTCTATAAAATGATTCACCATCATTAGATTTTGCGAGCTTTCCTTTTTCAATAACTTTATCTATGGTTTTCCAAGAAAATTCTGCTGGAGAGGGCCATTCAAGTGTTCCATCTACTTTTATATGCGAAGCATACTGAGGATAGCATACGCATTCTCTGTATATCTCAAATAAGCTGATTAGATATTGTGAAACACGTTCTATATTTCCTGTTGTTTCTAAACTAGTTTTAGCGGTTCTTACAGCACTTTTTGGCAGCCATTCAAATCTGAAATTATTAGGATTTTTTATCAAGCCACCAATTTCATTTATCATATCTTTAATTGAGAATTCTGGAATTTTTGTTTTTGGTTTTTAAACTCCATCAAAATTTATCTTTTTTTGTTTTCTATACTTTTCTATTCTCTCGTTTGCTATTTTAATATATTTTGGATTATTATCTATTCCTACCCACTTTCTACCTAATTCTTCAGAAGCAATAGCGGTCGTACCACTTCCAATAAACGGATCAAGAATTATCTGGCCTTCTTTGCTTGCCATTTCAATGAGTCTTTTAAATAATTTTAATGGTTTTTGAGTGGGATGTGCCGACCTTCCATCTTTGCCTTGGATTCTTTCAGGACCTTGACAAGATGGAAAATCCCAAACATCTCTTAATTGTTTTCCATAATTATATTTTTTCATTTTATCGTAATTAAAAACCCAATTTTTTCCTTTTACAAACCAGACTACAAATTCAGTAGAATGTGTTAACATCCTTTTGGTTATGTTAGGCATAGCGTTTGGTTTTCTCCATGTGATAATATTTAATGGTTTATAATCTAATTCTTTCAGTGCAATGATAACTTCTCCAATATTGTGATACGAGCAACAAACCATTATAGTTCCATTTTCGGATAAAACTCGATTTGCTGCTTTAACCCATTTTTTTGTAAAGTCTAAATAATCAGAGTATTTATCAAATTTATCCCATTCTTCATTCACTTTATAATATGCTCCGCCCGTTTTATTATCAGGAAGATTTACCCCTCCTTTAGAAGCATTATATGGGGGGTCTGTTAGTATCACATCAATACTGTTTTCGGGTAATTTTGACATTATTTCTATACAATTCCCCTCATGATTTTTATTAATTAGTTCTTCCATTTCAAGACACCTCTTTTTGCCATTCTTGGATTTGGATAGTTGTAGCATTAAGCCATTCTGTGCTAGAATCTTTTTTATTTGCGTCAGATAATATTTTATTTAAAAGAAGTAAGATTTTTTTATGATTAAACATTTTTCCTTGTTCTGCCATCTTTACAAAAAATTCTAAAATAAGTAGAAAATTAGGCAAATCTAAGGAAACTATTTTCTGTTTTTTCCCATCATAACCTTGTTTTACAGAAAACCAAAAATAATTATTTGTATCCTCATGTATTCTTGGAGCAATAAAGATACAATATGATTCTCTTTCATCATTCTTAATTTCAAAATCTCTTAAATGTCTCATAATAGGCATACTTTCTCTATAAACCTGGTTTCTGGAAACATCTAAAGTTACTTCAATAATAACATTAAACGATTTATATAATGCCTCAATATCCGGCTTATTTCCTGGAGCAAACCCTATTGGCTTGCCCTCATCATCCAAAATACAATTTGGTTTAATACATAATTCGTCATCTAATATTTTTAGTGCTTTAAAAATAAGATATTCAAATTCTACAGGTTCAATATCCCGTAAAAATGATTTTTCTTTAAGTTGAGAGATTATAATCTTTAATTCAGACAAATTTTTTCGTAAAGCTTCGCCCTCTGATAATTGCTTAAGGTTTAATCTAAAGATTCTTATTTCCTCAATTATCTTCTCAATTTTAAGTAAGGTTAAACCTTTAGTTTCAATTTGGTATATTCTTTCAAATTCTTTTTTTACATTTGCTTTAATAGTATCTTTTAGACCTAAATAATCTTCTTTCAAAAGAGATTTTAAGCTCGTAACTACTTCTGTTGCTTTGTTTATATCGGTTTCCCAAGGGAGTTTTGGTAAAGAGAAGTCACTTAAATAATCTAAATATTGCTCAACGCTTTTATATTCAGCAATAGAGCCATCATAAATATTTAATAATTGGCTTATTTCTTTTTCTCTTGATGGTTCTAATTCAATTTTCCATCTTCTTAGCGTTTCTTTTAATATTTTGAAGTATTTTGTTAATCTAAAATACCTCATTATGTTATCTCCATAATCAAATAAATTATTTTCTTGTTCAGAAGTGAGAGTTTTAGTTTGATAAAACTCCTTTAAGAAAGATTCTACATAACTTTTTTTATCTTTGGTTTTTCTATATTCTTGCACTTTCTTAACATAACTCTCTATCTTCCGGTAGTTCACGAGAGTAGGGACAAATAAACAAAATTCATCTCTTGTTAAAGCTCTAATTTTACTCAAAAAATGCAATACTGCAATAAAAGGAGATATCTTAAAACCACCCTCATCACTAAATTTTTCCGACCAAGGGTTAGGAAATTGTAGTTTGAGTAAACTTTTCAAAAAAACTTTTGAGATATCATAATCTTCAGATAGAAAGAGATTACCCAATTTAGTTATTTCAATAACATTATAGTTTGCCCTAGCGATGCAAAAGCCAAGCTTATTTAGAGGATTGGCTGATTGTCTTCCCCTCATTGCAGGGTCTTTATAATTTTGATAATCAAATACTTCTTTAGCTACTTCAAAAGGTATTTTTTGGCTTAAATTCCCAAATAATTCTTTATACTTAGTGGGTATTTTTGTAGGGGAGTATAATCTTTCATGTATCAGCAAGATTTGATATTTCTTTTGAATATCATCATCAAATTTTTGCCCCTCTAATGTTTTTAGTACTCTTAAAAATTCTCTTAATCGTTCAGGATTCCTAACTGTAGTTGAAATTGACCAGGGTTTTTTCATCTTAAAATATACCTCTTGCTATATTTAAATATAGAAAAGAAAGATATTTAAGCGTTCTGTTATTACCATTATTATAAAAAGAGGGAAAATGGTATCTGATATTATACTCCAAAAAGGTGATTGTTTAAAATTGCTTAAAGAGATTCAAAATAAGTCTGTAGATATGATATTTGCAGACCCCCCATACAATCTTTCGGGGGCTGGAAACATCACTTGTAAAAATGGTAAAAAGGCGGTATGCAACAAAGGTAAATGGGATATCATAGAAGATATTGATAAATTTAATTATGAATGGCTATCTGAATGTGTGAGGGTTTTAAAAGATGAAGGTACTCTTTGGATTTCAGGAACTTTGCATAATCATCCTTCTATCGGTTTTTTATTAAAGAAGTTAGGATTGTGGATAATTAATGATATTGTTTGGTTTAAACCAAATGCCCCCCCACAATTACAACCAAATAGATTAGCACCATCGACAGAATTAATTTGGTTAGCTTCTAAGTCTAAAAAATATTTTTTTAATTATGATCTTGCAAAGAGATTAAATGGGGGTAAACAAATGAGAAATCTTTGGGAATTGCCTGCTACAAGACATTTGACTAAACACCCTACAGAAAAGCCAGAAAAATTGTTGGAGAGAATAGTTCTCTTGGGAAGCAGAAAAGGAGAGGTTATACTTGATCCTTTTATGGGCTCTGGAACAACGGGAGTTGTTGCAAAAAAATATGGTAGAAAATTTATTGGAATGGAACTTGATAAAGAGTTTTTCGAAATAGCTAAGGAAAGAATAAATCAAACTATATTAACACCAGAACCATCTACTAAAGAAATCTCATCAATATCATACGAAACACCCGATAATGGAAGAATACTACTAAGAAAAAAGATTGGACAAATAGTTTTTTCTACATATGAAGTTGAACAAGAAATTGAAAAAGAATCTATCTCGAAATTACAAAAAGAAGAATTAATTTAATCTATTTCTCCAAAACCGAACTAGTCCCATCACTCATACACCTACATCTTCCCATCTTAAAACCCTTTAACTCTTTCCTAATCCCGCAAGCACAAAGCTTGCAAGAAGGCTTTCAAGCTGGATAAATTCATCGCTGCCTTCCACGAGGCGAAATTCAACTTCACCTGTTTTTTCTGTGAGTTTTACTTTTAAAGAATTTTCAATTGGAAGATTCCAAATTTCTTTTTGTATTGACTTAATAACGTCTTGGCCTGAAATGCTTTCTTTCAGCATTATATCCAACAACTTTTCCCTTGATTTTAAAAAATCACCGGTTAGAGCATATTCTAGAGCTATTTTAACATCTGCCGGTTTTGCAGAAGAAACAATTGTATTTACAAGCTCATGTGTTATATTTGGAGAGATAGAAGCTGTAGATTGCAATAAGTTAATCATTCTTCTGCAATCTCCTTCGCTTGCTTCATATAAGGAAATCATGGCTTGCTCGTCTATTGCAAGCTTTTCTTTTTCTGCAATTTCCTTAATTTTTTTAAAAATATCTTTTCTCTCGAGAAGCCTGAAACGAAAAATTGCGCATCTGCTTTGTATAGGGTCAATAATTTTGCTTGAATAATTGCAGGATAAAATGAATCTGCAAGTGTTTGTGTAGTTTTCCATTGTTCTTCTTAATGCCTGCTGAGCCTCTCGTGTTAAAGCATCTGCTTCATCTAAAAATATAACTTTAAATGGCACGCTTCCTAAAGATTTTGTTCTTGCAAAATTTTTAACTTCTTGCCTTACAACATCTATTCCTCTTGTATCAGAGGCATTTAATTCAAGGTAATTTTCTTTCCAGGTTTCCCCAAACAAATCTTTAACTATAATTAAAGCCAAGCTGCTTTTTCCTGTTCCTGCCGGGCCTGCAAACAATAGATGAGGAATATTGAGAGATTTTACGAGATTTTGAACTCTTTTTACAATTTCATCCTGCCCAAGCAGCCCATCAAAAGATTTAGGTCTGTATTTTTCAGTCCAGATAGTATTTTCCAACATTTTTTCTTTCCCTTATTTCCTTCTTTTGTTTCATTAAAAATCAAAAATCTTTTTATAAATATTGCTATGATAGAGAATATAGATTAAATAGATTGTCAAGTAAATTAATAATCTTAACATTTGAAGAAAACATTAGTTTAGCTTTGTACAAGATATGAAAGGCGGATATTAATTAATTATTAAATTTGAAATAAGTTATCTTGCGAAGCATGTTAAGTTTGTTGGTTTGCATAAAAAAGAACTTATTTGCTTCTTTCCCTATGAAGTCTTCTTTTCCTTTTTTCTTTTCTAAGGCGTTTTCTCTGCCACTTCCATTTCATCTGGTGTTTCTTCTTCCATCTTCGGCTTGAGCGTTTCATAATAATGAGAGAAAAAGGGCATTTTTAAATGTTTTTGAAAAACTTTTGTGCTTTTTCTAGCTCTTCTAAAGAGCCTATATCTATCCAAAAACCAGTGTGAATCTAACCATAAACTTCACTTTCTTTATGTAAAAAACCAAGAATTTCATCAAAATCATTTAATTTTTTAAAATCACGCTTTTTTATTTTTTCTATATCTTGTTTTTTTAAGAAATATATAGCAGTTGAAAATATATTGCTTCTTATTTCTTTAGGTTTTTCTTTGAAAAAAATTATCTTGTTTTCTTGGTTTAGTAAAATATTGTTATATTTTTTAATAAGCTCTTTATCTTCGAGGGCTTTTAATACAACTACACTTGAGTTCTTTTCTTTTGATAAATTTATCAGTTCTTGTAAGTTAAAATCAAATAAATTGTCTGAAGCAATAAGAAAAAAGTCATCTTTCTTGATTATACTCAGAGCATATTTTAAATCTTCTGTAGCTCCTTGTTCTTTGTTGTATGCTCCATTATTTAGGATTTTAATTTTTTTTGTTGTTTTGTTTTTAAAATTATCAAGCCATTCTAAAAAATTAATATAAAATTTAGGCTCTTAGCCAAATTTTGAACTGAATCGAATATAAATACAAAATTTCTAATACTGACTCCTGGAAAATTTGGAGCTTCGCCAACCAAATTTTCTTTCTTAACTTTGTTAATGTAAAAATTCTTTTA
>Ga0210017_1002324_pt1 | contig 16291 bp, 15 predicted proteins | sample CryGeyCG2014_020_FD_183966 | JGI IMG/M metagenome (GOLD analysis project Ga0210017, IMG submission 183966) | Groundwater microbial communities from aquifer - Crystal Geyser CG08_land_8/20/14_0.20 (SPAdes) (version 2) | ecosystem: Environmental > Aquatic > Deep subsurface > Groundwater | place... | reverse complement strand
TAATTTTATCACTTTACTTTGTAGTTGAAAAGTTGCTAGACTTAAGTTGTGAAAAACTTGTTGTCATTTAAAATTGGCGATGAATTTTGGGTAAGGCCTGAGCAAGGGATCGGAGAAGAAACAACCATAGGATTTCATTCTATTGGCGAAATAATTTCTAATCTTCTTCAAAATGTTTATGTTTTAGCTGGCATTCTTCTCTTCATCCTCTTGATTGTTGGTGGGCTTAGCTTTATCATGGGAGCAGGCGAGGATAATCCGGAAAAAGCCAAAAAAGGCAAACAAGCAATTACAGCTGCTTTGATTGGTTTCATGATTATCTTTTGCTCTTATTGGATTATCAAAATTATTGAAATTATTACCGGGGTTTCTATTTTAAATCCTGGTTTCTAAAATGGCTGATATTTTTGGTCCGATTGAACCACCAGAAGCAATTAAAAAATTCTCTCCCACCGGTGATCCAAGTGGCTTGATTATTCTTTTTAATAATCTTTTAAGACTGCTCATTGTCGGTGGAGGTATTTACGCCTTAATTAACTTTATTATTGCCGGTTATTTATTTATGAGTGCCGGCAATGACCCTAAAAAGATTGATTATGCCTGGGCGAAAATCTGGCAAACAATGGTCGGTCTTTTAATTATCGCTGTTTCTTTTGTTTTAGCAATGTTAATAAGTAAAATTTTATTTGGTGACGCCCGCGCCATCCTAGAGCCAAAAATATACGGCCCATTTGATTGGAATAAAATGGGGGTACAATAAATGAATAAACTATTAGCACAAGTTATGCAAAAGCCTTTGGGTACCATTGGAGAGGGGCCTGGCTTTGGGCCATGGGCTCAAATTAATGACCCAGGCAATATCCTTGCTAAAATTATCTCCAATGTCATTGGCGCAATGACAATTGGTGCTGGCCTTTGGTTTCTTTTCCAGGTAATTATTGCCGGCTATAACTATATGAACGCTGCAGGCGATAAAGCCAGAATCGAGAACGCCAGCAGAAAACTCACCAACTCTTTAATTGGTCTTGCTATTGTCGTTGCCGCCTATGGTCTTTTGGGCATCCTTGGAACTTTTTTAGGCATCAAATTCTTAGAAGTTGGTTCTATCTTAGATATAATTACACCAAGATGACATTTTTAAATTTCTTATTAACTCAAAATTTGGGTCAAGCAGGACCAGTAAGAGAAGCTGGAGAAGGAGTTATTGAGAATCCGGTTCTCAGTCCGAAGTTTGGTACTGGCGGTACAGCTCAAGGAACAACCATTATTGGAACACTCTTGGCTAATATTTTTAACGTGATGATTATCGCCGGAGCTGTCATATTAATTATTATGATTATCTGGAGTGGCATCGCCATGATTGGCGGCAGCGGCGATAAAGACAGAATCCAAAATGCTCAAAAAAGATTAACTTACAGCATTGTCGGTTTTATTATTTTAATTTGTGTTTTTGCCATTGCCAATTTTATCGGCGGTTTTTTTGGGCTAGGGTGGTTTAAAACCTTAAAGTTACCCTTCCCAACGCCTTAATTTTAGATTATATTTAAACTTAATTAGGAAAGGGGGTGAGAAAAATTGAATAAAATTAACAATTTATTAGCAGGCATGGTTATTGCTGCCGAAAACACGATCGATATTCGTCCAAAAGGCGAAGAATTCGGCCGACTCGGTGAATTGACAATTCCCAATATCGTTGCCGGAGCTATTCGTTTAATTCTGGTCATTGCTGCCTTAGTCGCTTTTGTTTTCTTGATTATCGGCGGTATTCGTTGGGTCACCTCGGGTGGCGACAAAGAAAAAACGGCTCGGGCTCAACAAACCTTAACCGCAGCCTTGGTTGGTTTAGTTATTGTTTTTGCTTCTTGGGCGATTATTAAATTAATTGAAACCTTCTTTGGAATTCAAATCTTAACTTTGGAGATTCCAACAGTCTAGGCTGGTAAAATTTTAAAGATGATGAAACGATTTCTATCTTTCTCATTGGTAATTCCTGCTGTTTTAATAGAAGGAGGAACTAGTTCTACCAGTGAAGATGTACCACCGGCCACTATTCAAGACCTAACATTAATCGTCCAAAGAATTCTTAATATTGCTGTCCGATTGGCCGGCATTGCCGCTTTTGTAATGTTAATTGTCGGTGGTTTTCAATATCTCACTGCCGGAGGTGACTCTAAAAAAACTCAAGCGGCTAGTAATACCCTAACCTATGCTATTTTGGGCTTGGTAGTTGTCATCGGCGCTTGGTTCATCCTTCTTTTTATCGAAAAATTCACTGGGGTGAAGATTACGGAATTCGATATCCCAGAAATTCAATAATGAAAAAAACTGCCCTGACTTTTCTACTTATTTTTTTTCTCATTCCTTCCTTTTTAAAATTTAGTGTTCAGCCAATTTTTGCCATCTCAAGTTGTGGGCTTGGAGATATTCAAAACTTTACGGCAACAGTAAATGGGAACCAAATAACCTTCGTCGTAAAAAATGCCCCTCCCACCAGCAACAACAGAACGCTATATATCCTTATTGACTTTAACGAACTAATCGGAGCAAAATCAGCAATACCAATAGCTATTGATGATAAAGGAAATGGGACTGCAATTGGCTCTATAGATACTAAAGGTTCATATGTAGCCCAAATTTTTCCTATCTCTGATCCTCGTGGTCTAGGAATAGATCCTTGTAGTATTGCTATACAATTTTCAATAACTACCGGGGCCACATCTCCTCCTGCTCCAACTAAAAGTAAAGATTGTAGAAATGAAGGCGAGTCTTGCATTATAGGAGACACCACGGGAACAACCAAACCATGTGACCCTGAAAACTATGCTTGTTGCCCTTCAACTTGGGGTAATGTAATCCTTAAAAAAACTGACCCTCTATGTGCCGGTATCGTCCAGACAGAACAAGTTAAAACAACTACGCCACAAACTAAACTCGGCCCAACTAAATATTTAGGACCTGCTATAAATATCTGTGAACCTGATCGCGATGAAGTCTCGTCAGAAAGAAATCCACGCCCAGCCATCTGTTATTTATGCGACAAAGAGCCTCCTCTTACTCCCTCTTGTGCTACCTCTTTTGAGGTCTTCGATGAAATTAAATATCAGAAAAAAGACCCAGAAATAATTAAAAAAGACTGGGAAGGCAATGTCACTGTTGACCCCACCCAAGTTAAAATTCCCTTTGTCGGCAAAAGAAATATGGAAGAAGAGCCTTGGGGAGAAAAAATTCAGTTTTGGAAAGATGCTGATGAAAATGCTAAGCACTGGTTTCAGTTTTGGGAAATTTCCAATGCCAGTGAAAATAAATATCTCGCTGATTATCTGGAAGGAACGAATGAATATTATCGAAACTACGGTAATCAGACGACGATTACCAACTATCAAGGAGTTCTACGAAAATTGACTCCTTTTGAATATCAAAACCAACTTAAAAGAGATCTTGTTTTACGAGTTGGCAATGACGAAGAAAATCAAATTCACGATTATGAAATTAAATACATTGGCCGTTTTTGCTGGGACACGCCTTTCTGGATGGATGCAGGTAAATTTATTTTCGACAAGCTTGCCACAGCAGTGCTTAATAAGACTGTTAATAGAGTTTTTACCTTTTTTAGTGGCATTCTTGATTTTGATGACCCTCCTAAAATAAGTTTTAAGCTACCTGATATTGGTCACTATTGTCTTTATGCCAGCATTCAAGAAGGACTGGCTGGTTGGTTTGTGGCTAAAACCGATGATTTTATAACAAAAGCTTCTGTTGTTAAGCCTATTTATGAGGGGCTTATTAAACTTTCTGATCTAATACCTGGCTTGGTTCATTTCCGACACGCAACAACAATTGAAGGTAATCTTTCTGATTTAGTCCAACATTTTCCTCCTGACCCAAGTGAAGAAAAATATAAAAATGACCTTTCAAGATACACAAAAGATTTTCTGGAATGGGAAAAAAGAGATGATGGTAAGTGGTACCGTCTTTGGCAGGCAACGCCGATGTTAAGCCGGGAAGATTCTCAAGGCGAGATTGATCCCTATTTGGCTGATGAACATAAAGATGATTCTTTTAATATTGAAGAAGAAGCTAAAATTGAGGCTGTCCCTCATTTGGCTCGTCTCTACGAAGGCAGCCAAATCATTAGTCAGATTCTCACCCCTACTGGCAGGGAAATCGAAATAGTTAAAACTTCGGAAATTGCCAAAACCACCCCACCTTATGCCTGTTTTAGAGAAGATTATCTTTTAGCTGATGAAAGCGGTGATGGGCTCTGTTGTGAGAAAATCACAGAAACATTAACAGCCTGGGAGGAATTCAAAAATCCTTATTACCTTTGTCATTATGACCTATTAAACCGAGACACATGGCATTGTATTGATTCAGTTAAAAAAGAAGTCTCTCGTGGCTTTGGCGTCAACCTCCAACATCCCTATCTGGATGAAATCTGGAGTTATACTACTAATATCAATGGTGGGTTTTTCAATATCTTTCGCCCCTATGGTGTTCCTGCTTTTGAAGACATCGCCGCCGCTGACAAAATTTCTTATGAATACTCAAACGGCAGTGTCTCTCCACAACAAGGTTTATTTTTCTTCCCTCATCTTGGCGGTATTCAAAAAGCAAAAGAATATGTTGTTAACGAAGCTTTATGGCCATATGAAGAAAAGCAGTAGTTGAAATTAACAATTGAAAATTGTAGATTGTAAATATAATACATAAACCTGCCATGAACCAAAAAAATCTTTTTAAAAAATTTATTTTAGGAATTTTTATCTTTCTTTTCATCATCCCCTTATTTGTTCGTCCCGCCAAAGCTTTTGAAACTAAGGGTTCTTTTTTTGAATTCGAAGAGGCCATCGGATCAGAGGAAATGAATCTACAGAGTTTTGTTAATGAAACCCTTAAGGCTATCATGGGTTCTTTCATTCATTTCATTATTGGGCCCTTAGGAACGGGCTGTTCACCAGAGACCCCAGATAATTGTCTAACTCAGGGTGAGGGACAATTTTTAGGTTTAATCCCGACTACCTCACTCATCATCGCCAATCTTTATTCCTCTCCTCCAGCCTCAGGCCTTCAATATTTTGCCAATTTAGGTAGAAAAATAAGTATCGTCAGTCCTGCTTTTGCCGAAGAAAAATTTAATACTTTTCGAGTGATGGAATTCATCCAACCTCTTTGGACAGCCTTTCGTAATTTAAGTTATGTCTTGTTCGTTCTTATTTTAGTCGGGATGGGTTTTGCTATTATGTTCCGGGTTAAAATCTCACCCCAAGCTGTCATCACCATCCAATCCGCTCTTCCCAGAATTGTCATCGCCCTTATCTTAATTACTTTTTCTTATGCCATTGTGGGTTTAATTCTTGATGTTGGTATGTTTCTAAACTCAACTTTAGGCGCAATTTTTAAGGGAATTTTTGTCTCTAGATTTGACAATAACTGGGTAATGGTTTTGGCGGAAAAAGCTTCCGCCGCGCTTAGTCCGGCACAAGTACACCCCTTGGTTAGGCCTTTTGCCGATGCTTTTGTTTATGGAGGAACCGCGGGAGGAGCCATCTTTGTTGCCGCCTTTGCCTCAATCACCATCATGCCCTTATCCATTTTAGTTTGGCTCATTATCGCCATCCTTTTAGCCATCGCTTTTCTAAAAACCATCTGGGTATTATTAAGAACCTTTGCCATGATTATTATCAACATCATCTTCGCCCCTTTAAGAATTCTTTTCGGTGTTTTACCAGGTAATAATGCCACTATTGACTGGTTTAAAGACATTATTGCTAATGTGGCTATACTACCGGGGATGTTATGCCTGTATTTTATTGGTAATTATTTAATCATTGAGGGCATTCAGGGTCAGGTGACAATGCCCATCAGAGCATCAACTGAGGGATTCGGGCTATACGGTGGTTTCTGGATTGTCTCTGCCTTAATTCTTCCCCTTATCGGCATTTTTATTCTTCTTTTAATTCCTAAGGTGGCTGATATTATCCAATCATTCATCACCAAGAAACCATTCCAATATGGAACGGCTATTGGGGAAGCGATTGGACCAACGATGATTGCGGGTAAAATGGGCGCTACTTATGGCGTTGAGGAAACCTATCAACGACTCTTTGCTGGAGGAAAAGCTCCACTTAAACGATATGAAAAACAAGCTGGGGCAATTAAAGACCTCATTCAGAAAAGACTTTCAAAATAGGTTTTCTAATCTAGAAATGTCATTAAACATGAGTAAAGAAAGAACTTCCAATCAAAAAAAAGAATTAATTAAAGCAATAACAAAGCCAATTGTTGACTCTCTATACAAAAGAGCTACTCGTAGCAAAGGATGGGCAGTTTCTGGCCCCAGAAGAAAAATTTTGGATTTAATCAAAAAGACAACAGAAAATAACTAACAATAATTCAAGTTATAATCAATAAGCGCGAGCCCCTGCTCTTTTAGGTAATTTGAGTTTTTCTACAAGCCAATCAATATCTTTTGGTCTTAAAAATCCACACTGATAAGCATGATTCAATATTTCCCACACTGAAATCGGCCTACGAGAAGCTTCACCTAAATATTCATAAGACCAGTGTTGATCATTGGAATATGTAGAATAGTTAAATTCTGGATTTGTACCGAGTATAATTGGGGCTTTTTTCATGTCCTCGGGATCTGCAAAAAGCAACATTCCTGCTACCCACCACGCTCTTGGATTATCCTCTGGTTTCACTTCTTCGTTTACTTCTCCCAAAACCTTCTCCCAATTTCTTAATCTTTCCCCAAAAAAATCTGGATTGCTTAAATCTTTAAGTGTAGGTCTTGATCTGATATCTTCAAGCACCTTAGACGCCCTAGCACGTCTTAACAACCAAAGCGCAAAACTTCCAGTCCCTAATTCTTCGGTGTCTAAGCCTGATGGCTGTAATTCTGTCAATGCCCACGGCAATTTTCCTAAGGGGATGCTTCGGTTCCACCAAATTTCCCATAAAGACGTAGTTCCCCTTTCTAGCTTAACAATTGCTTCATGAAGATAACTCTTGCATAACTGTTTCTTCCCCTCAGGACAAATTTTGCCTAAGCTTATTGGATATCCAGTATGAGTAAGGTACTTTGAGATTCTCTTTCTATTGCCATCCGCATCGCATCCCCACTCCAACTGTCTTTTTTTCTCTAAGTGAGCTGTCCAGGTAAATAAGTCGTTTCCTATTGGAGGATCAGCAATTTTAACCCCTTTCTCACCGGTTTCCTTATCTGTTACAATTCCGACTCCCAAGGTAGCCGGAATCTCCCACGTTAAGGCCAATCTCCAAGCAAACCAAACTGCATCCATTCTCCCCCCTGCTTCGTTTAAAAGTTCAGAAAGCCATCCTCCAAAAATCCTGTCATTCTTAAAACCTTCTGCATATATATTAAACTCTATTCCATTTCTATTTTTATTAGATTTCCTCAACTCTTCTGGTAATTTTTGCACATCTGCCATTTCTACAATCTTTCTTAAAACCTTATCAACCCCTAGCCCAAAATCTCCCTGAAGAGCTGCCATCCAATGCCCTTTATCGGGCTTTATTGACAATCCGTAATCAGGAGCTCTAGCAAGAAGATTTGCCCCCAACCCCGCTTCTTCACAGCTCTTCATTCTTTGGCTAAAAGCAACATCAATAAGCCCTCGTGCTTCTGTATGATTTTCAAGAGATATTAATTTTTTAATTTCTTCTTTTTCCTCTTCTTTTAAATCTCTCCTTTCTTTTTTGGCTACCCTCTTAACTCCTCTTACTCTTGTTCTTATTTTCTCCTTCATTGCCGAATTTAGATAATAAGCATTTGGCCTTTCTGTGGCGCTTTCGGCTGAAGTAAAAAGATTTTGAAGATAAAGACGGGTTTCCGGTTTATCCAAATCGTAGCCTTCTACGCCGAAAACTAATCCCTCTCTAAAGGCAAGGGCTGTATCTATCGCTACGGGTAAATCCTCAGGTTTAGCTAATTGAATCTCTTTGATTAAATCCTCTCCCTCAATAACAAATACGCCGCGCTCTCTCTCAAAACGCAGTCTTTCTTCCCCTGAAAGCTGTTCACCAATAACATGTCGAATTTCTGGTCCTTCTTCAGCCATAAAGTTTCTCCTGTTCCATATTATACCAAACCCCGCAAGCTTTTTGCTAGTCTAACATGCCAAACATGGTTTAATTAATTAAACAAGAACCTATGTTAAAATTAAAAAATGAGGTTTCCTAAATATATCCCTTTAATTTTTCTTTCTCTTTTTGCTGGGGTATTTTTCTTCTTTGGGATTTCTGTTAATAAAAACCTGCCAAAAACGCCCGCAACCGTTTCTCCCACGCTAACCCCTTTGCCATTAAAACAGCAAGCCTGGGTAAAAGAGGTAGTTGATGGCGATACCATTATTCTTAAAAATGATGAAAAAATTCGCTATTTAGGTATTGATGCCCCAGATCAAGGCAAGCCTTATTTCCAAAAAGCCAAAGAGTTTAACTTTAAATTAGTAAAAGACAAAGAAGTTGAACTAGAATTTGAACCAAGAGAAAGAAAAGACATCTTTGATCGAACCTTAGCTTATGTTTTTATTAAAGATAATTTTGGCAAAAAGAAAATGGTTAATCTTTTAATAGTCGAAGAAGGGTTAGCTGATATCAAACTTTATTCAAATTTAAAATACAAACAAGAATTTATCAACGCTCGCAATTGGGCTAAAGAACATCATCATGGCATTTGGTTTGAAGAATTTGAAAAGTTACCTTAAAAACTCCAGGCAATTCTTATAATTTTGCTCTATTAAGGTTCTTAATTGATTACTTTATATACAGTTGAAGTCATTTTAGAAGCTCTTTAGAATAGAAAGAAAGTAAAAAAACTGCCCATGGAACAACATCCAGTACCACAACACATCGCTTCTTATGAATTTCGCCTGATTGGCGATATGACTTTGAAGCAATTTGCCCAACTGGCAGCCGGGGCGATTCTTGGTTTGATTATTTACGCTCTGCCCATGCCTGGAATCTTTAAATGGCCTTTAATTGTCTTTTTCGGTTTTTCCGGTTTTGCCTTTGCTTTTTTGCCCTTTAATGAAAGGCCTTTAAGCAACTGGGTGCTTTCTTTCTTTAAGGCCATCTTTGCCCCCACCCAATTTATTTGGGCGAAAACAGCCCAAAGGCCAGAAATTTTTGAACCTATTAGTTTTAAAACAGCTACTATTAAAGAAACCCCATTAAAAAGCGATCAGGAAGGTCTTAATCAGTATTTGGCCAGTTTACCTTTTACCGAAGCTAAAAATCCCTTGGACCAGCAAGAGGAAAGCTTTTTAAAAGAAGTTACTAATCTTTTCCAACTAGCACACCCAAGGGTAACACCTATCCAACCTCAACCAAGTTTTCAATCAGCACCTTTACCTCCCTATCGTCAAAGACCACAACCGACAAAACCATTAGTTCGCCCTTCTCAACCGAAACCCCAACCGGTAATTCTGCCACAAAAACCAGGCCGACCCAGAAAAACAGCTGTTGAAGCCAAAATCAATCCGGCTTTGCTTATTCCGGCCCCACCAACCAGGCCTAATATTATTGTCGGCATGGCTTTAGACAATGAAGGAAAGATTGTCGAAGGGGCCATTTTGGAAATCAGAAATGCCCAAGGCTTGCCTGTCCGGGCTCTAAAAACCAATCGCTTAGGACAATTTATGATTGTCACTCCTTTGGAAAATGGTCCTTATGAAATTGAAGTCGAAAAAGAAGGCTCTCATTTTGATATAATTAAAATTGAGGCCAAAGGAGAAATTATTAAGCCAATCGAAATACGCGCTAAAGGTTAATATGCCCGATACTGCCAAAGTTGCCATCCGTGCTTCAACTCAAGAACACCTTGAGATTGAGGATATTAAAGACGGCATTGTTCTTTTGAAAGATGGTTCCTCTTGTCTGGTTTTAGCCACCACGGCCATTAACTTTGGTCTTTTGTCAGAAAAAGAGCAAGAAGCCACCATCTATGCTTATGCCGCTTTGTTAAATTCTTTAAATTTTACGATTCAAATCGTCGTTCGTTCGGCCAGAAAAGACATCTCCTCTTATTTGGCTCTTTTGGAAGAAAGAGAAGCCAAAGAAGAGCGAAAATTAATTAAAGACCAGATTGGCAAATATCGCCAGTTTATTCAGGAAACCGTGCAAAAAAACAACGTCTTGGATAAAGATTTTTATATTATCATTCCCATGAGCGCCATAGAATTAGGAGTGGCCAAAACGTTCAAAAAAACCGTTAGTCGCCAAAAAAGCCTGCCTTTTGACAAAGGCTATATTCTCCAACAAGCCAAAATTAATCTTTACCCCAAGCGGGATCATCTTTTACGCCAATCATCACGCTTGGGCTTGAAATCTTCTCCGTTGGAAAGTCAGGAATTAATTCGTCTTTTTTTCAATGTCTATAATCCCGAATCCTCAACTCAACCAATGGCGGAATCATCTCAATATAAAACACCCTTGGTTAAAGCCGCTATGATTCCTAAGGTAGAAACAAAAACAGAAAAAACCGAAGTTGAAGAATCAACTATTAGAAAACAAATTAACAATCTTGTTAAAAAAGATGAACCTGCCATTTCTTAAAAAACCAGAAAAAAATAAAGAACCAGAAGCTCAAATGAATGAGCCAGTTTTTCAATTGGGGAAAGGGATGGTTTCGGTCCAGGATATTATTGCCCCACCAGCCATTGAGGTTGATTTTGATTATCTTAAAATCGGCAACAAATATTTCCGTACTCTTTTTATCGCCGGCTATCCCCGCTTTGTTTCCGCCAACTGGCTGGCCCCTTTGATTAACTTTGACCACTCCTTGGAAATTGCCATGTACATTTATCCGATTGAAGGCAAAGGGGTTTTGGATAATTTAAGACGGAAAATTGCGGAGATGGAAGCCGAAATCCAGACCGATGTGGAAAGGGGACGCCTGATTAATCCCAGCACCCAAGCCAAATTAGAAGACGCCTGCAGTTTGCAGGAACAATTGGTCAAAGGAGCTGAACGTTTTTTCCAGTTTGGTCTTTACATCACCATTCCGGCTGATTCTCTAGAAGAATTAAATAAAGTCACTAAAGAAGTCACTTCTACTCTGGGCTCTTTACTGATTATTGCCAAACACGCCACTCTGCAAATGGAAGACGGTTTTAAAACCACGGTGCCAACTTGTATTGACAAGTTAATGATTACCCGTAATATGGACACGACTTCTTTAGCCACCACTTTCCCTTTTACCTCCTCGGAATTAACCGCCAATGAAGGTATTCTTTATGGCATCAACGAGCACAACGATTCTTTAATTATTTTTGATCGCTTTTCTTTAGAGAACGCGAACTCCTGTTTGTTCGCCAAATCGGGCAGCGGAAAATCGTACCTTGTTAAGTTGGAAACCCTCCGTTCGTTAATGTTTGGTACGGAAATCATCGTCATCGACCCCGAGGCTGAATACAAGGCCTTAGCCGAAGCGGTTGGCGGAGAATACATTACTTTTGGCTTTCAAAGCCAATCAAAAATCAACCCCTTTGATTTATCAGCCGTTTATCAAGAAGGAGAAAATGAGCTGGGTTTAAAGATTCTTTCTTTACATTCTCTCTTCAAGGTCATTATGGGTCAGCTTTCTTCATCAGAAGAAGCCATCTTAGACCGAGCTTTAGTTTTAACCTACAAAATGAAAGGTATCACCAACGACCCGGCTACCCAAAAGAATGAACCGCCGTTAATGGAAGACCTTTATAAAACCTTAATCGGCATGGAAGAAGCCCAAGCCAAAGGTTTGGCTGAGAGAATTGAAAAATTCGTCAGGGGTTCTTTTGTCGGCATCTTTGACCAGCATTCTAATGTTGATATTAAAAATCCCTTTACGGTTTTCTCTACTAAAGAATTGGAAGAAAGTTTACGCCCAATTGCTATGTTTATTATCCTTGATTATATTTGGACAAAAATTAAAAAAGAAATGAAACAAAGAATCTTAGTCGTTGATGAAGCCTGGTATTTAATGAAATATCCGGATTCAGCCAATTTCCTTTATTCAATTGCCAAAAGAGCCAGAAAATATTACTTAGGTTTGACCACCATCACTCAAGACGTGGAAGATTTTTTAACTGGAGATTACGGCAAAGCCATTCTGACCAACTCTTCTATCCAGGTTCTAATGAAACAATCGCCAGCGGCCATTGATAAGGTTGCCCAGGTTTTTTACCTCTCGGAAGGAGAAAAACAACTTCTGCTTTCGGCCAATATCGGTGAGGGCATCTTTTTTGCTGGCCCGAATCATGTGGCCATTCGCGTTGTTGCCTCCCCTGAAGAGCACGAACTGATTACCACTCGGCCGGAAGAATTAATGGCAATACAGAAAAGAAAAGAAGAAATGATTCAAAAAGCCAAACAAGCTACTGTCCAAAATGAAACACCGCCAACAATATGATTCAAACCACAAAGCAAGAAAAACTAGGAACTTTATTAGCCCTCATTTTTAAACTTCAGGACGAAACAAGTTTTCCTGACCAAAAACAACGTCAGGAAGCTTTAAATAAATTAATCATTTATGCCCAACAAATCGGTCTTAGCCTTGATCCTGACGATCCTGAATTCTTACCAACACTGCTGATTAAAATCTTAGAAGAAAGCACCAAACCAACCGAGTTACCGCCAGGCAACTTACCGCCCCAGGAATTAACCGAAATTTATGAGAAGGAAAAACAGGAAAAAGAAGCTCAAATACAAGAAGCTATTGGCTCTCCAAAGGCTTACAGTGATTATCATAATTATATTGAGCTTTTTAAACAGTGGGTTTTAAAAAACAAACCACAACTCCCCGACCAACTAGCCACAGCCATCGCTGAAGAGTCAGCCCAAAAAACAATTGTTTCTCTTGAACCAATTGCTCAACCGAATGTTTTAAGCGAAGAAGACAAAAATAAAATTCTGGAGCAAGCAGAAAAAATTGTTAAAGATGAATTAAAAAAAATTGAATTTGAAGATAAAACAGTTATTCAGGGAACCGAAAAAATTACAACCAAAAAACCTCAAAAAATCCCAGGAATTCAATTACCGATTATTCCTGAGGAATTTAGAGAAACCATCAAGGCCCAGTCTATTAAAATTGCCGCCAGCCCGCAAATTATTCGTCCCTTACAAGAAACAGTCAGAACAAAGACTATTCCCTATCGAGAAATCCCTCTATCTGATAATATTATTAAGAAACTAGAACAACCTCCAGAGGAAATTACTTTCCTCCCTCTTTATACTCTTTTACACCCCAAAGTTTTGACTACCTGGATTGAAAAAAAACTTTACACCATCCCGGCTAAAATTTTAAAGATAGGCACTGAAGAAGCAACCTCTGAATGGCAAGCCATGGCTCAACAAGGTCTTTTCACCGAAGATTACCAAAGTAGTATCGAAACCCTAAAAGATTGGGGAGCATCTATTGACCATCCTCTTATTAAAAAACTTGAAGATAAAGCTGAACATTTTAAAGAACAACAAAAAATCCCCTATAAAATTAAAAAGGGCATTTCTCTAATTCAATCATGGCGAGATACAGCAGCCGCTAAAATCTTAAAGCACTATTATCATTTTGATAAAATTACCGGCCGACATAAAATTTACGACAAAGACCTGAAGGCAAATTTGCCCAAACTTTCTCCTGATTTAGTTTGGAGCCAGGGAGGTTACGCTGGTTTTTTAAGAAACACCCTTAGTCACTTTCGTTTTGTTATTAGAAGTTATGAAAAAATCAGTAAGTTTGTTACTAAAGGAAAATATACTTCTATTTTGATTCCCGTTAGAAATTTCTTTTCTCAAAAAATCACTCAACCAGTAATTAGATGGTTGGCGAAAACCGCGGCAGGCAAAGCTGTTAAAGCCGGGGCTAAAAAAGCTGCGGTCTGGGCAGCCACCAAGCTAGGAATAAAAATTGGCGTAAAAGTCGGAGTGGCCGCCGCTGGGGCAGCCACCGGCCCGCCCGGTTGGGTTGTAGCCGCTATTACAATTGGTCTGGACATCTTAAAAGCTCTCAGTAAAAAAATTTTCGGCTTTATAAGAAAAATTATTCAAGATCCAGAAAAAGCTTTAGGCTCTGTGGGCTTAGGTGTTCTTCTTTTAGTTTTTGTTCCCATGCCAATAGCTTTAATCGGTATTTTACCGATTACCATTGGTGGAATTGGTTTGGTAAGTTTTACTCTAGCTCCAGCGACCCTAACAACCATTGGTGGAGGCATCGGCGCTTTCTTCAGCACTCTAACAACTTTTCCCTTTACCTTACCTATTGCTCTTTTTATTATTATTCTTTTTACAGCCTTGGCTGGTTTAACTTTATTTATTGTGATGGTTGTTAGTGGAGCATTTATCTTACCTAGTAAAGTAGCAGAGGTAACACCCACAGCTATTTCTCCTTATGTCTCAGAATATTTTGATCTAACCAAAACCGCCTCAATTTATACAATAAAAGAAATTAATCAGTTACCAAAAACTATTGAATACACCATTACTCTTTCACCCAAAAATGGCAATATTCTTCTTCATCCTCAAATTAGTGAAGTAGTCACTGTTTCCAAAGAAGGGACAGCGCCAACTGTTTCTCCTTGCCAATTTGAGGAAGAAAATTCTTTACCCGAAGAACTATCTCAAACAAAAACTTTAACCTGCCAAAAAACTTATAATGAAAGATTTTGGGATAGCGCCATTATTAATATTGTTAATCTCACCACTGGAGTAGAAGGAGAAATTGGTATTCATAAGGGCATTGCCAGCGCGAGTATCACCATTGGTAAACCACCAGGAGAATGCCCCTCTGGTTGGCCAATCAATCCTTCTGAGGCCCCTGGGGCTTATATTTCTCAAGGGCCAACAACAACTGGTTCACATCAGGGCGATGAGGCAATTGATATTGCGGTTAAAAACAATACCCCAGTTTATAGTACTCATGAAGGTCAGGTTGAGAAAGTTTATAACGATGCTAGTGGTGGTGGAAAAACGATCGAAATTAAAGGCAAATGTCAAGGAATTGAATTTCGATCAAAATACCTACACTTAAATGCTTTTCTTGTTAAGACAGGCGCTCTTGTGACTAAAAATTCTTTGATAGCGCTCTCAGATGATACCGGTGCCCTCTCTCAAGGAGCACATCTTGACTATCGCTTTTCTGGCTTAAAAATGGAGCCACCATATATCCCAGTTGATGTCCGTGGATGTAGGGGGAATAAAATAAATCCATGTTATAGTTTTTAAATTTGGTTTATAATATTTTAGAATGATAAAAATTAAAACTTTTTTCCATAAATATTGGCTTTTTATTCTTTTAGCTACCATTGGAACCATATTGGCGGCCTTTTATTTCTTTAACAAAACTACACTCTTAAAGGAAAAAGAAATTCTGACGGGTATCATTGCCCCAAAAATTACTTATTATTCTTCCATTAAACCCAACCTTAATTCACTAGAATCAAATTTCCCTGATTTTCCAGAAAAAATTGAAATATTTCAAGTTAACTACAGTTCTTTTTCGGACGAACAAGCCATAAAAATCAGTAAGGATTTTGGCTACCAAGAAAATCCTTTAGTTACCAATGATATTTATGGTTCAATTTATACCTGGTCGAATGATTTTAATAATCTTTCTGTCTATCTTAAAGAAGGAAAATTTCATTATGGTTTAGATTTATTAAGAAACCCGGAATTAATTTCTGGGTTACCACCATCTATTCAAGAATCAAAAAATAAATTTAGTGAATTATTAAAAGAAAAAGGGTTAGAACCATTAAATAAAATCAGTGTTGATTTTATTAATGAGGGTTATTATTTTGGTGATGAAGCTAATTTTATAAAAACTAACCAAGAAGATCCAAAAAGAACCTTTGCTTTTCTTCAAGCTCTTTATAAAGTAAATAATTCTAAAATTGATGGTCCTGAAACTCCTTTGATTAGTCTTTATTTCGCTAATAACTTTCAAATCGCTCGGTTTGATTATTCAAAAATTTTTGAAAAAATTGACTTACTTGATTTTTATCCTTTAAAAACCCAACCAGAAGTAATCGAAACAATTCAAAATAATCCACAGATTAGTTTTCTTAAAAATTCCGAGGGTTTTTATCAAGAAAATCTTATTTATGACGAAAAATTACCTGAATTAAAAAATTTATCATTCAATAAAATTGAACTTATTTATTACAAGGAAGTTAGCCAACAAACTTCTTTACAACCGGTTTTTCTAATTACCGGCACAGCTGTTTTAAATGACGGAACTCAAGCTGAAGCCGGGCTTTATCTCCCTGCCATTAAAGATGAGTATCTTCTGAAA
>Ga0210017_1002323_pt1 | contig 16295 bp, 18 predicted proteins | sample CryGeyCG2014_020_FD_183966 | JGI IMG/M metagenome (GOLD analysis project Ga0210017, IMG submission 183966) | Groundwater microbial communities from aquifer - Crystal Geyser CG08_land_8/20/14_0.20 (SPAdes) (version 2) | ecosystem: Environmental > Aquatic > Deep subsurface > Groundwater | place... | reverse complement strand
TTTCGGAAAGAGAATCCACATAGTATTTGCTTTGCCCAAAAGCGATATTCAACATAAACTTTCCTTGCGGCGTTGGTTCAAACCAGAATTGCGGAAATTTCAACGCCGCAATACGCCCGCAATCAATAAGGTAAATGATTTGTCCTCCGTCCACAGAATTGCGCGCCAATCTATCGGGATGCCAAGCCAAAATTCCGTCTGCCTCGTCCTTTTCAATTCTTTTCAACATTTCGCCAAATATCGGACGGCCCGGAATTTTGGCGGATTGCTTTTCCACTAATTCATCAATAATGTTGAGATTGTTTTGTTTTCCAAAGGCGCGCAATTCTGTGATCTGTGCTTCAATAGACAAAATTTGTTTGTCCTCAACATCTGTTGATTTGCGGGCGTATAAAAAGAATTTTTGTGATTGGTTATTGCTCATAAATTTTGAAAATTATTAAAATTTAAATGGCCGCCCTTGGTGCGCTCAACTCGATTGCTCAAGCTGAATCCAAAGACAGCCATTAAAATAAGCAATCGAATCGTTGAGCGCAAATTTATTATAGCAAAAAATCTTTTTTTGGGCAAAGCAAATACAAAAATCGCAAGGGATTTCGAACCTCTGCTTGGCCGCGCGCGAAGCGCGCGGAAACCCCCAAAATCAATGGGCGGCGCTGTGCGCCACCCACGAAATGGCTGGTCAAAAATCAGAAAGTCAAATCTTGGAGTATATTTACGATTTCGCTCGAACCTACTTTATCAAAAATTCATAGAAATTTTGGCGTCGGTGGCTGCGGCGAGGAAAAGGGGTTAGGGGAAAAGGAATCGCCGCAGCCACCTCCTCTTTTCGCTCGGCTCGCCAAATAATATAACTCATCTCCTAAAATAATTTGTGATTGTCTTAAAAAGCTGATAAACTAATAACAATTACACAAAAACTTTATGAAAAATTTATTTAAAGCGGGCAAATTAAAACTATGGCAGAAGTATTGCGAAATTCAGCGAAAAAAGCATCCGCTTACTTATCTTTTCTGGGAATGTTCCCTAAGGTGTAATCTTACTTGTCAGCATTGCGGAAGTTCTTGTGGCCCGGAAAGAATTAATAAAGACGAACTTACTACCAAGGAAATAAAAGATGTTTTTTGTACCATTGCCGAAGATTTTGACCCGAAACAAATAACGATAGCAGTAACAGGCGGGGAACCACTTCTAAGAAATGATATTTTTGAAGTAATGAGATATGCTAATGAACTAGGTTTTTCTTGGGGAATGGTAACAAATGGCACTTTAATTACTCCGGAAATTGTCAGCCAAATGCAGAGAGCAAAAATGTCCACAATTTCTGTAAGTTTAGATGGTTTAGAAAATAACCACAATTGGCTCAGGAATAGCAAGGATGTTTTTAAGAGAACTATTAACGGGATTAAGTTACTAGTGTCTTCTAAAAATTTTGATGTAGTTGAGGCTATTTCTTGTATCAACCAGAACAACTTTAATGAATTAGAAGAAATTTATCAATTGTGTAATAATTTAGGAGTAGACAAATGGCGGATATTTACCATTTCTCCTGTAGGAAGAGCAAAAAACAATTCTAAACTTTTTTTGGATAGTCAGCAATTACATTATCTGTTAAAATATATTAAAGACAAACGCAGAGAAAAAAAGGACAAGCTAAAAGTTGGTTTTTGCGACGAAGGGTTTCTTGGATTAGAATATGAGGGCGAGGTAAGAGATCAATTATTCTATTGCTGGGCAGGCATTAATGTTGGTAGTATACTTTATAATGGAGACATAGCTGCGTGTCCGATTTTGCCAAGAGAATATGTGCGACAAGGCAATGTAAGGCACGATAGATTTTCTGAAATTTGGAATAACAAATACGAGTTATTTCGCGACAGAAATTGGCGCAAATGTGGTGATTGCAAAAATTGTTCTTGGTGGGAATTTTGCGAGGGCAACAGTTTACATTTATGGAATTTTGATGATAACAAATTAACATTATGTAACTACAATTTAATTAATCAAAAAAGGTCGTACCAAAATAAAGAAAGGGAAAAATAAATATGTATAAAAAAACAATGAATAGAATTTTGAAAAAGTTAAAGGGATTAGGGGGTTCGGTTTTAGGCGGCTTACTTTCTTTAATATTTACGAATGGAGCCAAAGCTCAATCTATGCCTGTGCCTTTATATGGAATACAGCCCCCCACACCGGGAGAAATACTACCAAGACTTCTTCCTTTTATTGGAGGCGTATTTCTTGTTTTTGTAATTGCACCAGTAGTCGGCTTAATCTGGTACCGTAAACGCGGAGGAACAAAAAAATGGCCCAGCATTATTGTATGGATTCTCGCTGCACTTTTTGTTTTAGCACTAGTTACCCTAATAATTCTACTGTATTCTCAATTATAAAATTTAAGGTGAGCCGAGCGAAAAGAGGAGGTGGCTGCGGCGATTCCTTTTCCCCTAACCCCTTTTCCTCGCCGCAGCCACCGACGCCAAAATTTCTATGAATTTTTGATAAAGTAGGTTCGAGCGAAATCGTAAATATACTCCTGACTATATACAATTTCATTGTTATTTCTATTCTCTTTTGACGGGCTTGATCGCTTCGCGACCTTGCCCCTATTTTACCTGCCCCGTAGTGAAATTTATTCGTAAATTTCTACTTCGGGGTATTCAAAAATGGGGTCGACTTGCAAAAACCGATTTTTTATGGGAAAATGAGAAATCATGGAAAAATTTCCTTCTGCTAAAGAGATAATAGAAGAAGCTAGAAGGATTGAACCAAGGGTTGATATTAACCAACTTCATGCATTAACTTTTAGACTGATGGTAAAATATAAAGAAGTTTATTATCAAGATAAGGTGAAATATTTTCTATCTCGTTCCTCAATAGTTAATCTCCCCACAAAGACAAAACTAAGAATTAAAAAAGAATTACTCAGACCAGTTAAAGGCGGAGATATATGGTATAGTAATTTCATGGAAGAAGCTTCTCGTAGGATTAGTCAGACCTTTCAAACTATTTCAGGAAATATAGCAGAGCTTTGTGTTGAACAAGAATTGATTGATGCTGGACTAATAAAAAAAGTATTATACGAAAAAAAGAGAACATACAGATTTTATAATTTATCATCCAAAATTGTCAGATTTTTCTAAAAAACATAGAATTGAAGTAAAAAATATATCATTAAGGGAAAGAGCCACAAGAGGGTTTGCTTTTGATGGAGATAGTATGGTGGGTTTTTTTAATGACCCCGACGAATTTACTGTTTCCAATATAGATATAATTAACAAGCAATGTGAAAAAACTGGTGGATATTGTTATATTCCACCAACGCTTCTAAAAAAAATAAAAGATAGGGTAAAAAATAAGAGATTTAGGTCAAATAGAAAGTTTATTTTTGATATAAAAAAATTTGTAAATACAGGAGTTATTTAGGCCGCCAAAAATCTAAAATATATTCAAACGTAGTACCCAATGTTATGTAATTTGATGGCCATCCAAAAATCCCAGCTTTATTAACTAAGTTTCTTCTATCCCAGATTATTGTGTTTCTCAATTCATACCCAACTTTTTGTAAGGCCCCTATAACGTATAGATGAATTGGAATTCTTTTATTTTCCCACCATAAATCAGTAATGTTGATTACACAATGAGCCTTCGGTTTATGTAAAGGTAAAATTCTTTTGTAAATCTCGCCTAGAGCCTCGGCAAATTTTTTGGGTTCCATCGTCTCCAAATCTCGAGGATTATTAGAATATTGCTGAATTTTTTTATAATGCTGATTATTTCTCAAATTTCCTCTGAGACTTTTATTTTTGCGCGATCTATTTAACATATTAGCATAGGGAGGGGAAGTTACGGAAAGAGAAACAGTATTTTCATCTAAATACTCTGGAATATTTGTAGCATCATCAAAAATAGCTATTTGTTGAGTTTTAGAGAACAAACGGGATTGAGATAATCTTTTTTAGTAAAGTTAATATATTTTTTATTTAAATCAAACCCTACTGCATTTCTTTCTAAATCGCTTGCCGCAATTAAAGTAGTTCCAATTCCAACAAATGGATCTAAAACTAGCTCTCCTTTATGGGTGAATAATTCAATACATTTAGCTGGCAAAGCTATAGGAAATACAGCAGGATGAATGTTTTTATCTCTAGTATCTCTTTTCTCATAAGAAAACTCCCAAATTGCTACTTGATTTTTCATCCATTGTTTAGCATCAAGGCAATTGATCCTTTTAGGAGGACAATTACAAATCTTTTCAAAAGTAATATTCAATTTTTTATTTTTCTTTTCAGTTATTTTATTTTCTAGAGTTTTTGCAACATTTTTGAATGTTGTCCCTTGTTTCAATTCTTCAAAGTTTCTGATTACACTAATGACTTTACCTTGTACAATCAGTTCCCTTGTAAAAATTGGTTTTAAATTTAGATTAGCTGGTTGAAGACGAAACCTGTTTTTTTCTTTGTAAATCTTCTTCAAAGTTACTTCATCACCATTTATTAAAGCAACTACCGTCTCACCATTTTCTGCATCCGGTTGTTTCCTAATTACCACGATGTCTTCATTATAAATGCCTTCGTCAATCATGCTATTACCTCGGACTCGTAGGGCATAATGTTCCCCTGATTTAGACAATTGGGATTTGGGCACTTTGATTATTTCTTTATCTTCTATTGCTTCAATTGGTTCACCAGCAGCAATGGTGCCGAGTAGGGGAACGCTTACTAAATCTGATCTACCTCTTTTTTTATTTAATTCAATCGACCGTGGTTGATTTTCTATTTTTTTTTAAGTACCCTTTCTCTTTAAGTGTTTCTATATGCTGATGGATAGTAGAAATAGAAGATAAGCGAAAATGCCTTCTTATCTCTTCTAAGGAAGGAGCATAGCCATTTTCTTTTATATATTTCTTGATATAGTCTAATATTTGTTTTTGTCTTTTGGTTAGCATGTTTTGACTATTGACTCACTTTTTTCTACTTGTTATATTAAAATAACCGAAACAAAACCGAAAGTCAATAGGAGTTATCCACAAGTGACTTTAAATAAAATAATAATACTGATTTCCGTTAAATAAGTTGAAATTATTATTATTTGGTGAGATAATGGAGGTGTATGAAGCAAAAAGGTCGTTCAACTCCATTATATCATCAAGGAAAAAGAGATAGAAAGAAGTTAGAGAAGCGTCGGCTGAAGGTAGCAAAGCTTTTTGAGAAAGGTGAAATCAACAAGAGTGAAATAGGTAGAAGATATGGTGTTTCCCCTGAAGCAGTCCGAAAATGGTATGAAATATGGAAAAAGAAAGGTATTGATGGCCTAAAGAGTAAAGGTAATCCTGGACCAGACCCCCGTTTAACCGAGGCTAAGAAGGATAAAGTTCAACAGGCACTCCTGAAAGGCCCTCAAGCTCTTGGTTATACCACCAATATCTGGACACTCAAAAGAATAAGCCAGGTGATTGAGAAGGTAGCCAAGGTCAAGTTTCATCCTGGTTATGTCTGGTATATTCTCAAGGCAATGAACTGGAGCTGTCAGAAACCGAAGGTTCAAAGTAGCAAGAGGGATGAAAAACTTATTGCCAACTGGAAAAGGACTACTTGGCCAGTCATTAAAAAAAAGGGCAAAAATTAGGTTCAAATATAGGCTTTTTAGATGAATCTGGTATTTCTTTACGTCCCATTGTCCGCAGAACTTGGGCACCAAAAGGACAGACACCAGTAATTAAAACAGCAGCTATTAGATGGTTGAGACGTTCAGTTATTGGAGTAATTAAGTGTAGTCCTACTGGCTTAAATCCTAAACTCTATTTACGGATTTTCAAAGAAACAATTGGCTCAAAAGAGCTCATTCAATTTCTCAAGGAATTAAGACGGCATATTAAGGGAAAGCTCATTTTACTCTGGGATAGACTACCCACTCATTGCTCCAAAGAACTAAAGGATTTCCTTAAAACCCAGAAACACTGGCTAACAATTAAATGGTTTCCTCCTTATGCTCCAGAATTAAACCCCTTAGAGTATTTCTTCTCAACTGGCAAGCAAAAAGATTTAGCCAATCTCTATGCTGATACCCTGGTAGATGTAGATAAGGCTATCTTGAGATACAAAAGGCGAATAAGACGACACCCTGACCTCTTAATAGGCTTCCTTAAGGCTTCTGGGCTATTCAAATAAAGAACCTACAACTTAATTCCTGAAAATCAGTATGTAGTTTAGTAGAAGCAATTTTAATTAGTTTCTTAAGACAAAGAGGAGAGCCACTACTTAATAATTAAATAATCAAAATTTAAGCCAAAGCCGAGAAAAACAGTACCTGAAAACTTGTCGTTACAAAACGACAAGTGAACGACAACCTGACGATTTTAGTGGTTTGAATCCAGCTTCTTTGATTTATGGATTAAATTTGATAAGATAAATAAATGTATGCCAATGCCAAAAAAACCAAGAATAAACTGTCTGGTTTGTGGTAAGGAAACAGCGCGACCAGGTTACAAGTATTGCAGTAACAAATGTCAGCAGGAATTTCAATACCAATCTTATATTAAAAAATGGAAAAAAGGTGAAATTAAAGGATTAAATAGTTTAGGTTTAGTCTCGTCATATATTAAAAAATATTTGCGCAGGAAATTTGGAAATAAATGCTGTCTGTGTGGTTGTTCAGAAATTAATCAAAAAACAGGACTGGCTCCGCTAATAGCAGACCACATTGATGGTAATTGGCAGAATAATACTGAAGAAAACCTGCGTTTGATTTGTCCAAACTGTGATTCATTAAGTCCTACATTCGCCGCTCTTAATAAGGGAAAAGGGCGGGAAGACCGAATCTCGAGCAAGAGAGCTCAAAGAGGATGTTTGTTGGCTAATGAATACGCCGATGTAGCTTAGTGGCAAAGCAGTAGTTTCGTAAACTACCGACGGCAGTTCAATTCTGCCCATCGGCTCTTTTACCCCGTTAGAAGTCTTTGGCAAAAAATTTTTATTTTTTAAAATTTTTTTTGCAATTCATTGGACAAACTATTATATCAATATTATGCTCTTTGATTCTAAGGCATCCATACAGTAAGGACAGACTTCTAACGGGGTTTTATTTTTGTTCAAATTATGTTAAAATAGTTTAAGTATGGCAAATTCTTCAGAGAAAACCCAAGATTTACAATCTAAATTCCTCCTTTGCCGAGCCGACCGAAGAGAGGCGAGGCCTGAGATGAGGCAACGCCTCATCGAACTGGAGGACCGTCTTTGACATTGCCAAGAAACGCCAGAGAATAAAGGAATTGGAGAAGGAAATGGAGAACCCCAATTTCTGGAAGGACAAGGAGAAAGCAATAAAAATTACTAAAGAGTTGACAGCACTTCAGCAAGAGGTTTCCGAATTTGAGGCAATCAAAACCGAGGAAGATTTAAGGAAGATTGAGCTGCGGGTTTTTCTTTCCGGAGAACATGACAAGGGAAATGCTATTTTGTCAATTTTTGCTGGAGCCGGCGGCCAGGATGCCCAGGATTGGGCAACTATGTTATTGAGAATGTATGAAAGATATTCTGCTTTTAAGGGATTTAAGACAAAAATTTTGCACCAATCTTTTGGCGAGGCCGGAGGGCCGGAAGGAAGAATTGGGACAAAGCAAGCAACCTTGGAAATCAAAGGACCATTTGCCTACGGTTTTTTAAAAAGAGAGTCGGGCGTCCACAGATTAGTCAGAATTTCTCCTTTTTCTCCTCAGAAGTTGCGCCATACCTCCTTTGTCCTAATTGAGGTTTTGCCGGAAATTAAAATTGAGGAGTCAGAAATAAAAATTAAACCGGAAGAGCTGAAAATTGAATTCTATCGAGCTTCCGGTCCCGGCGGTCAGTATGTCAACAAAAGAGAGACTTCGGTCAGAATTAGCCATTTGCCAACCGGCATTGTGGTTAGCTGCCAATCGGAAAGATTACAGGGTGAGAATAGAAAGAGGGCGCAGGCCTTGCTTTTATCAAAACTTCATCAATTAAGGAAGGAGGAAAAAAAGAAAGAGATTTCCAGAATAAAAGGCGAAAAGATTTCCATTGAATGGGGAAATCAGATTAGAAGTTATGTTTTGCATCCCTATAAATTGGTTAAAGATTTGAGAACTAACGTTAAGACATCAAAAGTGGAAGGGGTATTAGATGGTAACTTAGACAACTTTATCGAAGCTGAGCTTAAGATTCCTTAAATTATTTGTATATTCGTAAAAATTCGTAATTCGTAAGGTTATGATAAAATTTCAAAAGGTCAGCAAAATCTATCCCCGGAATACCATTGCCCTGGAAGATGTTTCTTTTGAGATTAAAGAAAAAGAGTTTGTTTCAATTGTTGGGAAATCGGGGGCAGGAAAGACCACCCTGCTTAAACTTTTGCTGGTTGAGGAAAGACCGACTCAGGGAAGGATTTTTTTTGAGGGAAAAGATATTACTAAAATAAAATCAGGAAAATTACCCGAATTCAGGCGAGAAATCGGAGCAGTCTTTCAGGATTACAAATTGCTTCCTTCCAAAACAACTTATGAAAATATTGCCTATGCCTTGGAAGTTATTGGCGCTTCTGACCAAGAAATTGCCGGGGACGTGCCCAAAGTCCTGGAAATTGTTGGATTAACTGAAAGGGCCAATAACTTTCCGCCAGAGCTTTCCGGCGGTGAACGTCAGAGGGTAGCCATTGCCCGGGCTTTGATTCATCGGCCGGAAGTGATTTTGGCTGATGAGCCAACCGGTAACCTTGACCCCTATCATACCTTAGACATCATCCGGCTTTTATTAAAAATTCAGGAAATGGGCACAACCGTGATTTTGGCCACCCATAATCGAGAGATAATTAATTCCCTGGGTAAAAGGGTAATTACTTTGGAAAATGGTAGGGTGGTCAGGGATGAAGAGAAAGGCCATTTTATATTGTAAAAATGTTTACTTCAATTAAAAGAATATTCAAATCAGGCTGGCAGAGTTTTTTCAGGGACGGAGGATTGGCGGCCGCTACCGTTTTCATTTTAGTCCTGGCCATTAGTCTCGCTACCTCGCTTTTTCTTTTCCGGGGATTGAGCCAATTTCTCATTTCTTCATTGAAAGAAAAAGCCGACATTTCGGTTTATTTTAAAGAAGAGGTGCCGGAGATTGATATTTTAGAAGTCAGGGAAGAGCTGGCCAAAGTTCCGGAAGTTAAAGAGATAAAATATGTTTCCAGAGAAAAAGCCCTGGCCGACTTTATCCAAAGACACAAAGACAATCCGGTTTTAATGGCTTCTCTGGAAAAAGTTGGCAGAAATCCCTTTTTGGCCTCTTTGAATATTATGGCTTCAGACGTCGGTCAATACCAGACAATTGCTAATTTTTTTGAAAAACTCGCCTTTGAAAATTTAGTTGAAAAAGTTAATTATTATCAAAGAAAACCGGTCATTGAAAGAATTTTTTCCTTAACTTCCACCATCAATCAGGCCTTTCTTTTTCTTTCAGTAATTCTGGCAGTGGTAGCGATTTTGGTCACTTTCAACACCATCAGATTAGCCATTTATAATTCCGGAGAGGAAATTAAAATCCAGAGATTGGTTGGTGCTTCCAATTGGTTTATTAGAGGCCCCTTTTTGGTTCAGGGAGCAATCTCGGGAATCTTGGCCGCCCTGATTTGCCTTTTGGTTTTTAGTTTAATTATCTGGGGCTTGAGTCCTAAAATCGAAATTTTCTTTCCCGGCCTGAATATTTTCCAATTTTTTGTCAGCAATTTCTGGCAAATAACTTTAATCCAGTTTGCCACTGGAATTTTACTCGGCGTCATCTCCAGTACCATCGCCACCAGAAGATATTTGAAAGTCTAAATATTCCGGGTTGGTGTAACGGTAGCACCCGAGGCCCTGGACCTCGAGATCTACGTTCGAATCGTAGACCCGGAGCCAGTCAGGAAAAGTCAAGGTCGCCAGCTAAAAACTAAGATTTGCCTTTACTTCTCAAAAGTTTTATACTAATTCAATGGCAAAGAAAATTAAGAAGGTCTTGAAAATAAAAAAGCCATTACCCGAACCTGAAAAAGAGAAAGTTAAAAAAACCAAAATCAGGGTGGTTGGGATTGGCGGAGGAGGAGGGAATATTGTTTCCGAATTAGCTCAGAGAGTAAAAAAAGCCTCTTTTCTGGCGGCTAACACTGATTTACAGGCCCTAAAAGAAGTTTCTCGAAAAGTGGGACGTTTTCCTTTCGGCCAAAGCTGGACCTCGGGCCTGGGAACGGGCATGAATCCGGAAATAGCCGAGACGGCTGGCCAAAATGAGAAAGAAAGAATTAAAAAAATATTACAAGGTCAAGACCTGGTAATTTTCATTGCCTGCCTGGGCGGAGGAACTGGCTCGGGCGCTGCCCCTATTTTTGCTAAAATCTCTCAGAATTTGGGAAATCTTACTTACGGCATTTTTGCCCTGCCTTTTAAATTTGAAGGAGAAAGAAAAATGGAAATCGCCAAAAAGGCTTTAGAAAGTTTGAGACCAAAATTAAATGCCATTACCATTTTGCCCAACGAAAGAATTTTCCAAATTATTGACAAAACTACGCCGTTAAAAGAAGCATTTTCGGCCATCAATAAAAGTTTAGCTCAAAGTTTAGAGGGTTTAATTGAAACAATTTATCAGCCCGGCCTAATTAATATTGACTTTGCCGACTTGAGAACTATTCTTGAAGGTCGGGGAAGGCTGGCTTATTTGAATACCCTTTCCTTTCCTAAAAAAGAGGGAACAGCCAAAGAAGCTGCTGAAAAAGCCCTGGCTTCTCCTTTATATCCCTACGGGATAAAGGGCGCTAAAGGGGTTTTATTTAATATTGTTGGTGAAAAAGGGTTATCGCTGGAAGAAGTCAGCCGGATTTCCAAAACTATCTCAGAAAAAACCCACAAAGACGCAAAAATTATCTTTGGGATCCAGCCCCTCTCTTCTGAAAGAAGGGCTGAATATCAAAATATTATTAAGACGACAATTTTTGCCACCGGTTGCCCAACTAAAATTTTTTCTAGTGAAGCCCCAAAAAAATCAAGACGGAGAAAAATTGAACGGCCAGTGGAAAAACCAGCAGACTACTACCCACCCTCCACCCTTCAATCCCAACCCAGCCGCCCGAAAAAAGAAGAGATCAAATCTCTACCGAAGGTTAAAAAACTTAAATCCAAAAAACCAGAAAAAAAATTACCGGTGCGACAACCTGAAACCAAGGAGAGTAGTGAAGCAGCAGCTCTACTACCTCCCAAGGATTCTCTCTCGCGAGCGCCAGCGAAGCGGGGAGATGAACAAAGTTCAGCGATCAAGAAAGAAGCTCCTCTGGTCCTAGAGGAGACCTCTCGCCAAAATTCTGGCACGCAGGTTAAAATTAGAAAGAACGCACTCCAAATTAAAAAGGAAATCGAGGAAGCAGAAAGAGAATTCCTGGAAAAAGAGAAAATCTGGGAAGCCCCGGCTTTTTTGAGAAGGAAAAACAAAATTTAAAAAAAACTCTAAAAATCAAAACTCCGGCTTTAGGCCGGTTTTTAATTTGTGGTAAGATGAGAAAAGGTTTTGAAATAATTCATATTATTGAAAAGGAAAGGACCTGGCATCCCGGAAAAGAGCCCCGGAAAATTAAACCAAAATGTAAGATTAAACCCCGTTAGAAATCTTTGATTTCTAAACGGGGTAAACCTTGACTTAGATTTGTGGTATAATTAATTATAATAGTTCACCAAATATGAAAGAAGTAACTAAAAATATTTTAAAAGAGATTTACAAAGAGAGGCCAAAAGATTCAAAAAAATATGACTTTGGGCTTCTGATTGTCATTGGCGGCTCGGATTTTTATTCCGGCTCGCCGGCTCTTTCAGCCATGGCTGCTTTTAAATCAGGCTGCGATATGGTCAGAATTATCGCTCCCAAAAGGGCAGCCGATATTATTGCTTCTTTTTCGCCAAATCTGGCTGCCTATCCTCTGGAAGGGAACTGGCTGGAAAGTAAACATTTAGCCACTCTATTAGAGATGACTGAATCAGCTAAAGCTGTGTCTTATGGAAAGACGGCAGTGGTCATTGGCGGTGGAATGGGTCGTTCCGAAGAAACCCAAAAGGCAATTTTGGAATATCTTGAACAGGTTTCTGTACCAGTAGTGATTGATGCCGACGCCATTCACGCCGTGGGGAAAAAGCCGGAGATCGGCGCGGGAAAGCCATTTTTGTTTACTCCTCATACCTATGAGTTTTTTGTTTTGACCGGGAAAGAAATCTACAAATTACCTTTTGAAGAAAAAATAAAAATGGTTCAGGAAGAGGCAGCTAGATTACAAACCACTATTTTACTTAAAGGTCCAACCGACATCATTTCTGATGGCAAAGAAGTGGCCTTGAATAAGACTGGCTCCCCTTACCTTTCAAAGGGAGGGACAGGAGATACTTTAGCTGGCATTTGCGGAGCTTTAATGGCTCGCGGAATTGACGCTTTCACCTCTGCCCAGGCAGCTGCCTATATTAATGGCAAAGCTGGTGAAATTGTCAGCCAGAGATTGAAAGAGGGATTATTAGCCACCGAACTAATTGAAGCCATTCCCGAAGTGATAAAAGATTAATGATTAAAGACCCAAACCAAAAAACTTTTCCAAGGTTCTACCTTGGAAACAGGATGCTAAATTTTTAAAGTGGCAGATTAAACATATGATTTATGATTTAATTATTATTGGTGGAGGGCCGGCCGGGATTACAGCTGGTATTTATGCTGCCAGACAAAAATTAAATACTCTATTGATTACTAAAAGTTTTGGCGGTCAGGTGACTCGGAAAGCGGTGGCCATTGAGAATTATCCGGGTTTTGAGGCAATTTCCGGCCCGGAGTTAATTCAAAAATTTGAAAAGCATTTAAGAAAGAATAAAATTGACATTGAAAGGGATTCGGCAACTAAAATTAAAAAGACGGGCAGCCATTTCTACATAACCACGGGCAGTAAGCACAAATTCGCGGCTAAAGCCATTATCGTCGCTTCGGGAGCCGACCCCCGGCCTCTGGAAGTTCCCGGTGAGAAAGAATTTATCGGACGAGGGGTGAGTTATTGCACAACTTGTGACGCTCCGATGTTTAGCGGAAAAACCGTGGCCGTCATAGGCGGTGGCAATGCCGGTTTTGAGGCGGCAATTGCTTTAAGTAAGTGGGCCAAGAAAATATATATTCTGGAATATTCTTCAAAACCTAGCGCCGATGAGTTAAATCAGGAATTAGTTAGGAAAACAAAAAAAGTTCAAATAATCACTAATGCCGTTTTAAAAGCAATTGAGGGTAACCGATTTGTCAACTCAATTGTTTATGAAGATAGAAAAAACGTTAAAAAAATAATCTTGCCCCTGGAGGGTGTTTTTGTGGAAATCGGAAACATTCCGGCCACCGGTTTTGTTAAAGGATTGGTGGAATTTAGCGAAAAGGATGAGATTAAAATTGATCCAAAAACCAACATGACAAAAACGCCAGGCCTTTTTGCAGCCGGTGACGTGACCGATGTCAGGTGGAAGCAAATTGTGGTGGCAGCCGGCGAAGGATGCAAGGTCGCCCTTTCAGCTTACGGTTATTTAAGAGGCCTCCAACACCCGGCCAAACAATACAAGTAAAAAAGGGACGTGTACTTTTTATGTCTAAAATTAAATCAATTAAAGCCGGAAAAATTTTGGATTCCAGGGCGAATTGGACGGTGGAGGTGGATTTAGTTACCGAACAGGGATTGTTTAGAAGTTCGGTGCCTTCAGGAGCCTCCAAAGGAAAACACGAAGCGCCTACCGTGAGCGTCGAGAAAGCAATCAAGAATATTAATGAGATTATCGCTCCAAAATTAAAAGGCAAAGATGCCACCTCTCAAAAAGAAATTGACAGTTTTCTAGATCCAGAAAAATTCGGCGCCAATGCTACTACCGGGATTTCCCTGGCTGTCTGCCGGGCTGGAGCTGTCGCTCAAAATCTCCCTTTATGGCAATACGTTTCCTCAATTTTTAAATGTAACGAGAACCATTTTCGTCATGTTAAATTGCCGATGCCGGCTTTTAATGTTATCAATGGCGGAGCCCATGCCGGGAATGAGCTGGATTTTCAGGAATTTATGATTGTGCCTCAGGCAGGGACTTTTTCAAAAAACTTACAAATAGCCACTGAAATTTATCAAGAATTAAAAAAAGTCATTAAAGAAAAATACATTGATTTGGCAATAAATCTTGGTGATGAAGGAGGTTTTGCTCCGCCCTTGAGAGCTCCAGAAGAGGCCCTAAATTTGATTTTAACAGCGGCTAAAAACCTCGGCTATCAGAAAAAAATTCACCCTGTTAAATCCAGCAAAGCTGGTGTCCCGCTGAAAGCGGGACAATTTAACAGGGTAAAAATTATTTTGGATGTTGCTGCCTCCCAATTTTATGAAAAAGGCAGGTATAAAATGAAAATCGGCACTTTTACTAAAGAGGGCTTATTGAATTATTATTTAGATTTAATTAAGAAATATCCCATTTTGGGATTAGAAGATCCTTTTGCCGAGGATGACTGGCAAGGATGGAAAATGATAATGTCAAATCTCAAATCTCAAATGTCAAATGTCTTAGTTATTGGCGATGATTTGTTGGTGACTAATCCGAAAAGGATAAAGATGGCAAAAGAAAAGGATGCTTGTAATGGGGCGATTATTAAAATAAATCAAATTGGCACGGTGTCAGAAGCAATTGAGGCGGTCAGATTAGCTAAAAGTTATGATTGGAAAATAATGGTTTCTCACCGGTCCGGTGAAACCAACGACGACTTTATTGCCGATTTTGCCTGGGGAATTGGTGCCGATTTCATCAAAGCCGGCGCGCCTGCCCGCGGCGAGAGAGTCGCCAAATATAACAGATTATTAAGAATCGTGGAAGAATTAAAATAATATGGCTAAATTAATTTTATTGAGACATTTTAAATCACAATGGAATCTGGAAAATAGGTTTACCGGCTGGGTTGACGTGCCTCTAATGAGAGCTGATTTTGAGATACCGGCTCTTGATTTCGATGTTGTTTATACCTCCCCTTTAATCAGAAATTTGCATACCGTTTTGAAAGTTTTTGAAAAAAAAGACAAATATCCTATTTTCCGCCATTTTAAAGGAAAAATGAAAAATTGGACTCATTTTGAAGAACTGGGCCCCGACAGAAATAACATTTCTAACGGGGCAGGCCAGAATTATATACAGGTTTTTGTTTCCGAAGCCCTAAACGAAAGGTATTACGGCAAACTGCAGGGGTTAAATAAAGAGGAAACAATGAAAAAATATGGCAAAGAAAAGGTTCATCTTTGGCGCAGAAGTTATAATATTGCTCCGCCCGGAGGAGAAAGTTTGGCAGATGTGGTTAAAAGGACTATGCCTTTCTATAAAAAATATGTTGAGAAAGATTTAAGAAGCGGAAAAAATGTTCTAATAGTTGCCAGCCATAATTCTGCCAGAGCAATTATAAAATATATTGAAAAAGTTTCTGATAAAGATATAATTAATGTTGAGATGCCCTTTGGCGGATTGCGACAATATGAATTTGATAAGGGAGTGTATAATGTGGTAAGATAAACTATATGGTCGAAAAATTAAGTAAAAATTTAATAGCCATAGCCATTGTCATTGCCGGGGTTTTAATTGCCGGAACGATTTTTTATATAAATCGGGAAAAAGGAGAGAAAATTACCGGGTTTTTAACTGCCCAGCAGGCAGCCGAAAAGACAATAAATTTCATTAATCAGTATCTGGTAGAGAAGGGAATGGTTGTTTCCTTGCTCAATGTTACCGAAGAGAGGGGATTGTATAAAATTAGTTTTAAAGCAGGAGAAGAGCAGTACGATTCTTATGTGACCAAAGATGGAAAACTTCTGTTTTTTCAAGGTATTGACATGGAAAGAGGAGTTTCCGAGACTCAACCAACAGAAGAGAAAACAGAAGGGGAAGAAAAATTTTCAGAAGAACAATTGGAAACTTTAGCTAAATGCCTGAGCGAAAAGGGCGCAAAGTTTTACGGCTCTTCTGGGTGCGGTTGGTGTAAAAAACAAAAAGAAGTTTTTGGTGAAGCTGCTCAGTATTTGCCTTACATTGAGTGTGTTGATGAAGAAACTCGAAAAATGACTTCCCAATGTCAGGAAGCCGGCATTCAAGGTTTCCCAACCTGGGAATTTTTTGGAGAGAAAAAGTCAGGATTTAAAACACCCGAAGAGTTATCACAATTAGCAGATTGTCCACTTTAACTGCGAGTCATGTGCAAGTCTGACTTGCACATTCTTTCACATTCTTAAACTTCATTATGGTAAGAGTTTATACC
>Ga0210017_1002321_pt1 | contig 16299 bp, 10 predicted proteins | sample CryGeyCG2014_020_FD_183966 | JGI IMG/M metagenome (GOLD analysis project Ga0210017, IMG submission 183966) | Groundwater microbial communities from aquifer - Crystal Geyser CG08_land_8/20/14_0.20 (SPAdes) (version 2) | ecosystem: Environmental > Aquatic > Deep subsurface > Groundwater | place... | reverse complement strand
CCAGTTCTATGGAGAGTGCAGGATGTGGGAGGGCGCGCTGGTCAGCCCAGAAGCCCTGAAATTGAACGGCTTCACGCTGGAGCAGATTATAGACAATAAGAAAAGAACATTGAACGGGCTGCTCTTCGATTTCATGAAGTGGATTGATGGCTGCAATGACTTGACGCTTGCAGGTGAGAATCCCAGCTTTGACAGGGATTTCCTGAACTCCTCATTTGAAAAATGCGACTATGATTTCAGGATTGGCATGAGGACAGTGGACTTGCATTCCCTGTGCTATGCCCATCACCTAATGAGAGGGCTCACCCCTCCTTCAAAAGACAGAAATTCACAACTGAGTGGAGACATGACGCTTGAGTATGTCGGACTGCCCAAGGAGCCGAGGCCTCACAACGCCATTACCGGCACAAAGATGGAAGCAGAGGCATTCTCACGACTGATTTACGGAAAGCCCTTATTGCAGGAGTTTGGGAAATATCCTGTGCCCGATTATCTGAGATAAAAAATTATTTTTCTTCTTTTTAACAATTATTCTTCGGTTTTTTCATAAATCTATTTTTTATATTTTTTAACTTACGTTTAAACCAATCTTGCAATAATACTCCTACGAATATTCCCACTACAAATACTACCACATTAAAAATCACATGTGCTATCATTATTTGATATTCATAATTATAAGTTATAACAATGTGAGATGTTACATTCTTTTTTGTACTATCATAATTATCAATATATTCAAAAACATCATCATTTCCAATACGTTGTGGGTTTTCATTTGGTTGGGCATTTACGAATATAATTTTTTTTAAAAACTTATCTTCTTCTGGAAAATATATTTTTTTGGTAAATTGGCGTATGTTTATTTCACTCTGATTATAATATTGATATACTGATTGAAACTCAAACTTTCTATTTTTATCCTCTGTTAATTTAATATTATTCAGTATTTTACATTTTACTATGAACGAGGCTTCACCATTTGCTGGTAAAGTAACATTTAATATTTTTTTATCAATGCTAGATTTTTCTATTTTTAGTTTTTCAGCTTTAGAATTATAATATTCTTCATTGATACATGATCTTGTACTACTGAATACATCATAAAGTGGATATTTATAGAAATTTGTATTACTAGGATTTTTATAAGTAATAATTTGTTTTAGGTCTGTATTCCAACCATTAATATAAAATTCATTAATAATATAAACTTCTGGAGAAGGATTAACATATGCGTATTTCAATTGACTATAATTAATATTCTGTATAATATACTCGTTGCTTATCTTACTATCATTCACCAAAATATCATATTTATAGAATCCTTCTCCTAAATCTTTATTAACATAAAATGTTCTTTCCAAGGCTCCATTATCTAAAAGTTTTGTAGTATAATTGTTAATCTCTTCAACAGAAATAATTCCTGAAGTTGTATTATATGTTCTTGCGAAGATTAAATAACCATATATCTCATCGCTGTCAACGTCTGTCGAACTAAAATTAAAAGTAAGATTTCCTTTAACAAATTGTGGAATAATTAATACAATTAAAAAAAATAGTATTAATCGCTGTTTGTTTATCATTTCAAATATTAATTTGTTAAGACTTTTCTTTTTTACTTTATAAACAGTGCCTTTATTATTAACCATAATATATACAGCAAAAACACTGCTCCAATAATCTCAATTAAAGGTTTTATTAACTCCATAGCATGTTTGTTCATTTTTATCCTCTTCTTCTATTTCATTTTTAATACATATTTTATTTTTTTAATATCCTCTTCCATAAAATGTATTTTGTTAATTTTTTCCATTGTTTCATTATATTTTTCAATAGCATAGAAATATATTATTACTGCAATACCGGAAATTATAATTATTAACCAATAATTTAATGGTATTTTAAGATTGGTAATTGATAATGAACTAAGAAAAGTACATAAAATTATTATCCATTCAATTATTCGTCGTCTGAGAGTTTTCTTCTCTTTCATACATAAGAAGAAATGACGAAGTATTTATTAATATAACGAAAAATAAGGCTTTTTTTACATATTTAGATTAAACTATTAATTAGCCACAAAACGAAATAAGGATATATAAAAAAACTAGATTTAAATAAAAAATGGTTATCAATTCTTTCTACGCAGTAAGCATAACCTGTAGGTTAATGCTGTAATAGTAGTAAAAATGCCCTAGTATTTAAACCTTTCGATTTATTACTATTTATTAGTAGTTACTAAAGTTGATGATAAAATTTTTATTACTTCAAATAAGCCGAAAGCTCCGCACTTTAGTGTGGAGATAGCTCCGAGTAAGCGATTTTAATGATATAAAAAACTAAACTAGATTTAAATAAAAATGGTTATCAATTCTTTCTACGCAGTAAGCATAACCTGTAGGTTAATGCTGTGATAGTAATAAGAAATGCCTTAGTATTTAAAGTTTTCGTTCTTTTTTTAATAAATCAAGATATTCTTCAGGTACACACCTTTTAAAATTTATCAGTTTAAATTTTTTTCCAATAAGTATGTAACTCTGAATTATCTGTTTTGCTTGTTCGTTAAGATATACTCCGTAATCTCCTTTCCTGAAAACTTTGATATCTGCTTTATCAAATTTTTTAACTACCGCATTTAAATTAGAGGCATAATCAATAAGATTTCTAAAAGAACTAGATTTTGTAATAGTATCGCTATCAATCATTTCATTTCCCTTAAAAAACCAAAAAACGGGATGTTTGATTGATGAGAAAACATCCATATTATCTACATCAATTGGTGTAATCTTTTTAAGATGTTTATCTAAAAAAGGATATACTAAAACTTTTTCTCCCAACTCAGGCAAAACTTCTCTAAAATTCTCGAAAAGTAAAAGCTTATCTTTCTTTTTAAATCGGTTATCTAAATATTCTAAAAATAAATCTGCTGTTGATATTAAAGGATTAGCGCAATCCCCATTTGGGTATACTTGTTTTTGATATCCTTCTTTCTCAAATTCTTCTTGAGCTTCACAAATGTTGCCTTCATATGCATCTAACTGGAATAATATATTATCTTGCTCAAAATATGGAGTTAATCTCCAAGCACAAATTATTGGAAAACATTGTACCAGATGTTTAGATATCAATTCATACACAGTCATGGTGGGTTTTGAAAGTTTTAAATGATTTTTCTTTGCGTATCTTCCATATACTTTAATACCTCCATCTTTTAAATATTTTTTAGAAAATAAGGTGTAAAAAATATGGACTTTCTCTATATACTCGTTTATTTTTGAGAAAAAGCATTCTATTATTTTTTCTTTTTCTTGAAAATTACTTAAATCATGAGTAGAATAATATCTGTAATCAGGATCTAATTGGGTCTTCGCTTCAGAAAAGGCATATTTTATAGCTTCTTGGTATTTTGAATCAAACAAAGCATAATCTCTCGTTTTTATACCAATTCCAATCACTGATTCAAAATGTCCTGATGTTCCATCTTTTTTCTGTTTGTCTCTTATAAAGATTCTAGAATCAATACCGATAAGGGATGACATGAATAATATGTATACTTATTCTATATATATAATTATTGAATTAGAAATGATAGACTTCTGTCTATATTTAAGGTTATCATTAGAACACTAAGTTTTTTCTCAACGATTATGAGAAAAAATATTTGTAATTTATAGTGAAAAAAAATGATGACCATGCATAAAAGCAAAAAAGTGGTGGAATTGTTGGTGACTGCGGGCTGAATGCGTCGTATGCCTTCGCACTTACACCCCAGTTCCATCAAACTCATCTTCTATGAGTATCCCGTGTGTGTCTCTTTTTGAGGCGGGTTTCGAGCTTAGATGCTTTCAGCTCTTATCCCTTGGCGCGTAGCTGCCCGGCCTACCCTGTCGGATAACCGGTGGACCAGAGGCGCCGAACCCTTGTTCCTCTCGTACTAAAGGATCCTTCCCCTCAGACACTAATGCATTCCCAGTAGATATTAAACCAACTGTCTCGCAACGTTGTGAACCCAGCTCACGATCCCTTTTAATGGGTGAACACCCCCACCCTTGGCTGCTTCTGCACAGCCAGGATAGGAAGAGCCGACATCGATGTAGCAAGCCCCGCCGTCGATATGAACTCTCGGGCGGGACAACTCTGTTATCCCCGGAGTAACTTTTCGGTCATCTCAAGCCCCCACCAAGGAGGACATTGAGGTTCGCTAAGCCCAGATTTCTCTTCTGGATTCTTCCTTGTCGGGAATCCAGTCAGGCCGGCTTTTGCCTTTGCACTCCACACCGGATTTCTGACCCGGTTGAGCCGACCATTGGGCTCTGCTGATATCTTTTCAGCAGAGTGCCACCCCAGCCAAACTGTCCGCCAATAGTTGTCCCTTTTTTACAGGTTAGCAACACTGATTTTTCAGGATGGTGTTACACTTTCGTCTAAACCCAACCTTTCGATCAGGTCTTCAAACAACTCCCATCTACTCTATTCAAAAAAGTCTGTATTGCAACTACAAGTTACAGTAAAGTTTCACGGGGTCTTCACTTCCCACTGGGAAACTCTGGCCTCCACACCAGAAAAGGATGTTCAGTAGGTTTTAGGTAGGGACAGTGAGGGTCTCGTTACATCACTCATGCGCGTCGTCATTCAAACGACAAGGTATTTCGCTACCTTAAGAGAGTTATAGTTACCCCCGCCGTTTGCCTGCTCTTAGCTCCGTTGAACCGGAGTTTGAAGTACAGGTACTGGGCAGATGTCACATTCCATACAAACCCTTTCGGGATAGCGGAATGTTGTGTTTTTGTTAAACAGTCGAACCCCCCTAGTCACTGCGCCCTGTTTTCGCACTCTTGAGAGTACAAAAGCAGGGACCTCTTATACCTAAGGTACGAGGCTAATTTGCCGAGTTCCCTTACCTAAATTATCCCTATCACGCCTTGGGCTTCTCACCCAGGGGCACCTGTGCTGGTTCTTGGTATGGTTATTCAAGATTTTTTTGGATTTTCTTTTCACGGATTCCGGGCATCAGCTGAACGGGCATGCACCCGCTGTTCTAAGATTTTCTCAGGTTCTCATCGTTATGATACTCCCCTGACATATTCTTATTAACATGAACGACGGTTCATGTCAGCCTAGCCTGAAATGTCAAAAATCCAACTTGCGTCGCCGCACATACTCGAATAGTACAGGAATATTAACCTGTCTCCCTTTCCCGCGCATTCCAATTGGGAGCGCAGTTAGGACCAACTAACCCTTGACTGATTTGCATTGTCAAGGAAACCTTGCCCTTTCGGCGGCAGAGATTCTCACTCTGCTAGGATCCTACTATTGCCAGGATTATTATTTCCATAAGGTCCACGCCTCCTCTCGAAGGCGCTTCTAGCCTTACAGAACACCTATCTACCGCAAATTTTCATTGCTTGTGGTATCGGTAATAAGCTTAGTCCCGTCCGTTTTAGAGACCTATAACCTTGACTGGTAAGCTGTTACGCACTTTTTAAAGGGTTGCTGCTTCTAAGCCAACCTCCCAGCTGTCTATGGCTGTAGACACTCTTCGTCCTTTGACACTTAGCTTATTTTAGGGACCTTAACCACAATCTGGGTTGTTCCCCTCTCGGATGTCAAGCTTAACCCAGACACCCCGTTTCCCATGGTCTACAATGCCCAAAAATTCGGAGTTGGACAAGAGACCGATCCCTTTCAGGACCTAAATCTCCAATCCGTAGCTCTACCTTTTGAGCGATCTCGCATGAGACCTGACTGCGGCCAGATTCGATAGGAACCAGCTATCACCGGGTTCGATGGGCTTTTCACCCCTATACCAAAGTTACAAGAACACTTGCACGTAGAACCTCTTCAGGCCTCCACGCGGTTTTATCCGCGCTTCACCTTACCCTGGCATAGATCACCCGGTTTCGGGTCATATCCAAATGACTCAAGGCGCTTTCACACCCGTCCCCTCGCCCTTGCGGGCTGCGGGATACTTGCTTTTGCTTAGGCTACCTTTATCAGTTAACCTTGCCACTCAGATACACTCCCTGGCTCGTTATTCAAAACGAACGCTAGAACACCGTAATGCCCTAGCTCAATTTCACTGCTAGATTTCAGGCTCTTTGAAATCCCTGTTATGGGTTCTTTTCAACTTTCCCTCGCGGTACTTCTTCTCTATCGGACTTAAAACGTATTTAGGGTTGGAAGTTGATGCCTCCCAAATTCCCGCACAATATTCGATGTGCGGTACTCAAGAACTCGCCAGAATCTCCTCTCAGATACTCCTACGGGGCTGTCACCCTCTATGGCCCCACTTTCCAGTGGAGTTTGGATTCCCAAGAGAAGAAACATGCAGGCGGTCTTATAACACCACATCTTTCGCGCCTTGCGGCGTGAAATTCAGTTTGCCCTACGCGGTTTTCGCTCGCTGTTACTCACCGCATCTCAATTGATTTCTCTTCCTGCAGGTAATAAAATGTTTTAGTTCCCTGCGTTCCCAGTCCTTTCGGACCAGCCCTTGCGGGCTAGGATTCCCATTCGGAAACCTCCGGTTCAAAGCCTACGTGCGGCTCGCCGGAGCATAATGCAGCTTGTCGCATCCTTCATCGGCGTTTTAAGCCAAGTCATCCATCTAGCAGTTTCATCCTTTTCTGCTTTTATGCATGGTCTCATTAACATCAACCTTTGGCTAAGCATCAGGTTTTGACGCTCAGCTGCACTCAAATTTATGAGCATGATTTATTTTTGATACTTGTGAAAAAATGAATGGACCCGTCGGGACTTTCATAGCCATTTATGATTCTTGAGCCAGCCTGATTTTCTGGTTCAGGCCAACCGTTCCTTGCACAAAAGGCTGATTTGAACCCGAGGCCCCCGCCGTTCTTTGCTCCAAAGCTGGAACATGCAAGGGTGGTGCTCTACCAGACTGAGCTACAGGCCCATATGATTATAAAAAATGGATACAGAAGATTGCATATTAATTATTAAAATAAAAAAAAGGAGGTGATCCAGCCGCAGGTTCCCCTACGGCTACCTTGTGACGACTTAACCCTTCTTACAAGGCCTAGATTCGAAATAATCAATATCATTAGTTCTCGTCTAGACTCTGCTCGAGTGGTTTGACGGGCGGTGAGTGCAAGGAACAGGGACATATTCACCAGAGTGTGATAAACTCTGATTACTAGGGATTCCGACGTCATGAGGGCGAGTTACAGCCCTCAATCTGAACATGGTTGAGTTTCGAGGTTTAGCTTCCCCTTTCGGGGTGGCATCCCATTGTCTCAACCGTTGTTGCGCGCGTGTAGCCCAAGGCATCCGGGGCATACAGACCTACCATAGCCTGCACCTTCCTCCCAGTTTCCCGGGCAGTCCTCATAATGTGCTCGATCACATGAGTTCGTTAGCAATTATGAGTACAGGTCTTGCTCGTTGCCTGACTTGACAGGACATCTTGCGACACGAGCTGACGACGGCCATGCACCACCTCTCGGCTCATCAGGTAAAGTCATTAGCTTGACCTTCATCTTGCCGTCGGCCTTGGTGAGATTTCCGGCGTTGAATTCAATTGAACCGCACACCGCACCCCTTGTAGTATTCCCCCGCCTATTCCTTTAAGTTTCAGCCTTGCGACCGTACTTCCCAGGCGGCGAGCTTAACGCCTTCACTACGACACTGCGCATTCACGAAGAATGTGCAACACCTAGCTCGCAGGGTTTACGGCTAGGACTACTCGGGTCTTTAACAACCATTGCACATCATAAAGAATGAACAGACGCTTTGAACTACAGTATTTTTTTTCTCAAACAATCATAGTTCGTGGGATTTCACGAAGTGAACATCCCACTTAAGTGCTTTCCATTCAAGCTTTTGCAAAGGTTGAATCTAATCCGGATTGCTCCCCTAGCTTTCATTCCTCACCGTCAGACCTGTTCTAGTGGAACGCCTTCGCCACAGGTGGTCCTCTGTAGATTATAGCACTGTAAACGCCCCTGGCATTTTCAGTTGCGAACGCCAGTGAGCATATTTTACCGCTCCCTACAGAATACCTTCCACTCCTCCCAGTCCCAAGCTTGGCAGTGTTTCCTGCACGCCGTCAGGTTAAGCCAGACGATTTCACAGGAAATTTACCAAGCCGGCTACGAATGCTTTAGGCCCAATAACCGTGATCACTACTTGTGGCGCCGGTGTTACCGCGGCGGCTGGCACCGGTCTTGCCCACCACTTATTCGCCAAGATTCTTGCTCTTGGCAAAAGCCTACGCATGTAGCGTAAGCACTGAGGGTTGCCTTATCGCACTTTCGTGCAGTGTAAAGGTTTCGCGCCTGCTGCACTCCGTGGAGCTAGGGCCAGTATCTCAGTGCCCTTCTCGGGGCGACCTCTTCCAAGGCCCCTACTGATCTTCGGTTTGGTGGTCCGTTACACCACCAACTGCCTAATCAGCCGCCGACTCATCCTTAGGCGTTGCCTTTAAGGAAAAACTCATTCCAGAGGAATTTCCCTACCCGGGTTTAGCCTCAGTTTCCCGAGGTTATCCCAGACCTAAGGGCAGATTATCGACGTGTTACTGAGCAGTTTGCCAGTGTCTTGCGACCCTTGGACTTGCATGGCTAATTCCAACCCTCATAGCAGCAATCTCCCGCAGGATCAACGGGATTTATATTTAACCTAAAAAATTCTTATTTTGATCTTATCGGTTTTGGTACGTCGTAAAGAACTCTTACTTAAAAGGAATATCGTATATAAAACACTCATACAAGGTTTCTTATACAATCTTCCGTATCCATCTTCGCACTTGACAAATCTGTCAAGCACACATTTCTTTTACTGAAACTGTTGGTTTCAGTCGGAAACAAATGTTAACTGAGAAAGTTTATCAGTTACCTTCTCTAGAAGAAGGAGGTTATATTTAAAGCTTTTGTATGGGGCTTTGTCCCGAAAAGTGCGCAAAGACAGTTCTTGCTCAAAATTTCTGTTCAACAGAGTTTACCATATGGCCAAGGTTTTTTTTGCTGTATGCGAATTTCCATGCAATTCTGGTCATTGTATCCGAGGGGACAAAGATTGTCCTCGAAACCTTTTCAGGATCGTATTCTTCAGAATTGTTTTTCAGGAAGTTTTGAATCTCCTTATAATTGTCCATTATCTTTTCAATCCCGTTTTTCTCATCGCTCTTTTCAACGACAGCATATACAAGACGCTCTTTCGCATAATACTTTACCATTGCATCAAGAAAATCCTTTTCATTGAATGGGAATGGCGAATTCAGCTCTTCTGCATCATCCCTTGCCCTTGAGAGATACTCGTCAATTGTTGCGCCTATAAGCTTCTCATTTTTTTCTATTGAAGGCACCATCATCTGCGCAATATAATCCGAAGCATCTTTGGCAGGGCTGAGAATAGCATCTCTGAAATATGAATTTTCGCTTGCCTTTTTGTTGATTTTGACCTTCACATCAGGAAACACTTTTACGCTCATTATAATGCACCCCCGGCTTATGTGCGAATGCCTTCCTGCTTATAAATCTTTTTATTTTAACTACTATTAAATGGCGAAAGTTTTGTATTCTGCAGAATAAAATGTGAAATCCCAAAATTCCTTTTCTGCCCTTGAGAAAAAGCTGAAACCATAGAAAGTTTTATAAATGTGTTTCCCATTTTGCCAGTATATTAAAACCTATACTAATTAAAAATTATTAAGAGGTGCTGCAATGAGATTTTCGAAGTCCAAAAAGGGCGCAATTGAGGTTTCCATAAATACAATAATAATTCTCATTTTTGCCATAGCAATTCTTGGCATAGGACTTTCATTTATCAGGAGTTCTATAGCAAAAGCCACAGCACAATTTGATGTAGTAAGCGACCAAGTGAAAAATGATATGATAAACAGTATGAAGCAGAGCACTGATATTGTCAGCGTACAACCTATTGAATACACACTGACAAAAACCACAAAAAATCCCACGATGTATTTTGCTGTGAGAAATCTAGGCGCGGATGATGCAACTTATAATGTAATAGCAGAACCTTGCATTTCAATAGATGATTCAACTTCACATGACATTTTGAAGGTATTCCCAACAATAATTGTGAAAAACAACTCCATTGAAGTTAAAGTAATACAAATAAAGAACTTTGCAACATTGCCAGAGACAATTTACGAGTGCGGCATAACAATAAACAATCTCGACGACACGCTCTACGGCACAAAGCAATTCACAATTCAGCTGACAGGATAAATTCTTTTTTTTATTCTTGTTATTAAAATGATATCCGGCAAAAAAGGGGTGGAACTTTCTGTTAATTTTATAGTAGGGCTGGTGCTTGCAATTGTTGTTTTCCTGGGAGGGCTTTATCTGTTAAAATCGCTTTCAACCACCTCTGACAACTTTCTGAACCAGAAGTTTGACAGCTTCACGAGCCAGATGGAGGATATCGCCTGCAGCGGGAATGAGTATGTGTGCGTCGGCATCACTGAAAAATCAGCAAGGCAGGGGCAGACAGCGGTTTACACGCTGGTAATTCTAAATGCATATGATACAACCTACACATTCAACGTGACTGTTGAGCCAAGGGCTGGTCCTGGCGGTCCTGACAATTTGTTAAAATTGAACTTTTTTCCAAGGGCGCCTGACAACAATTACTCAATAAATCCAGACGAGTCAAAGAAGATTCCAATCGCCCTGCACTCAAAAGCAGGGGCTGCTCTTGGAACCTATTCCTTCAGGGTAAATGTGACTGATGAAAGCAGAAACCTTTACGGCGCAAGCCAGATTCTTTACCTGGTTGTAACCTGAAAATTCCAAAAGTTAAATAAATAAGTTCTCAAACCAAGCATAAAAAATTAAAAAAGGGGTTTTGGAATGGATTTTACTTCGCTTTTGAACTCAACAGGGCTTGTGCAGGGAACCGGGCTTAAGCTCGTCCACCCAATCGCGCGCTTCCTCTTTTTCATCCTGCTGAGCTGGGTTGCAGTGTGCATTTTCAAATACCTGCTTAACCGCTTTGTCTTCAAGGCAGAGTCCAGGCATGTCAGGCTTGTTGGGATATTTGTGCTGATAGGGCTTGCGGTTTTGGGCGCTCGTTTGGTCCTCGTTGAGATAAGCTCAATCTTCCACTTCTCAGTTCCTCTCACTCTCACAAGGACAATTGATTCCCTGATAGTCATCATATTCTTTGCCGGGCTGCACAATTTCATAGTGGGGATAATAAACCGGCTGGGTGAGAGGATAAGGAGCCCGCAGTTCAAGGAAGCCAGCTTTGGCGTCATGAGGAACATGGCAGAGGCAATCATGTGGTTCCTCTGCCTGACAGTTGTGCTGAGAATATGGGGGATAGAGATCGGTCCTCTCCTAACAGGGCTTGGAATTGCAGGAATCGCAATAGGACTTGCCCTTCAGACCACGCTTGGAGACCTGTTTTCAGGGGTGGCAATTGCCTTTGACAAAGAGTTCAAGCTGGGGGATGTAATAGAGGTGGGCGATGTCTTCGGAGTGGTGGCAGAGATAAGCGCCAGGAGCATAAAAGTAAAGACATACAGCAACGACATTGTTGTCCTGACAAACTCGCGCCTCTCCTCAAGCAACCTGATAAACCATACTGCGCTCAAGCCGAGGCGCATCACAATACTTTTGCGCCTCGCCTATGGCTCTGATGTCAAGAAAGTGAAAAAAATCTGCATGCAATCAATAGAAAAGGTGGCAAGGGAGCTCAAGAAAGAGCAGGGCAAGGAGATAATACTCTCAAACCCCAAGCCATCCATCTACATGACTGACCTTGCGGAATATAGCATAAACTTCAGAGTATTTGTCTGGTTCCCCAGTTTTAGCGAAATGTTTGATGCAGAAGAGCGCCTGAAGATTGAGATTTATAATGCTCTTAACAGGAACAAAATAAGGTTTGCCCAGCAGAACCTGATACTGCCTGCAAAATAAATTTTTTTGAATTTTCTGGATTTTTTTTTATTAATTTAATTAGAAGCCCCATTTAATATATATAGATTTAATTGATATAATTGATATAATTTATAAATTCGGCTCTTAACCCAGCATAGGAGAAAAAATGAGAAGAATAGTAATCCCAATTTCAGGAATGCACTGCGCATCCTGCGCCCACAACATAGAAATAAATGTGAGGCGCCTGCCAGGGGTCTCAAAGGCAGAGGTGAATTTCGCCTCTGAAGAAGCTGTTGTAGAGTATGACGCATCAAAGCTGCCAATAGAGAAGATATACGGCGCCATAGACGAGCTCGGCTACAAAGCGATAAGGCAGGAAAAGGGTTCAAATATTGAGGAGATAAAGGAGAGCGCTTCGCACGAGGAGACAAAGATGCTGAAAAAGCTTTTTCTCTGGTCGCTTCTGCTTTCCCTTCCTGTTGTCATAATCTCAATGCCGCTGGACTGGGCTGGCATAAAAATCCCATACAGCCAGTGGCTGCTGCTTGCCCTTGCCACGCCTGTCCAGTTCATAATCGGCGCAAGGTTCTACAGGGGCGCGTTCCTCGCACTCAGGCACGGGATGGCCAGCATGGACACCCTGATTGCAGTGGGCACCTCAGCAGCATACTTTTACAGCATGGCGGCAGTGCTCATGCCCCAGAAGCTGGGCGCAGAGGTTTATTTTGACACATCTGTGACAATTGTTACCCTGATTCTGCTTGGAAAATGGATGGAGTCGGCGAGCAAGAGCAGGGCTTCTGACTCAATAAAGAAGCTCATAGGGCTCCAGCCGAAGAACGCAATTGTCCTGAGAAAGGGCGCCGAAGCTGTAATTCCGATTGATGAGGTTGTCGTGGGCGACATAGTGATAGTCAAGCCAGGGCAGAAGATACCTGTGGACGGCATTGTGCTGGACGGCTCCTCAACTATGGACGAGTCCATGGTAACAGGCGAAAGCATCCCTGTGGAGAAGAGGCAGGGCTCAGAGGTGATAGGCGCCACAATAAACCAGAACGGCTCCTTCAAGTTCAGGGCCACCAAAGTGGGCAGGGATACAATGCTAAGCCAGATAATAGCAATGGTTGAAGAAGCGCAGAACAGCAGGGCTCCAATCCAGCGCCTGGCAGACAGGGTGAGCGCTGTGTTTGTGCCGACTGTAATCCTGATTTCCCTGGCGGCATTTTCGGGCTGGTATTTCCTCGCACACAAGGACTTTGTCTTCTCGCTGACTGCCATGATTTCAGTGCTGATAATAGCGTGCCCCTGCGCACTCGGGCTTGCCACTCCGACAGCGATAATGGTGGGCACAGGCAAGGGCGCCGAGAATGGGATACTGATAAAGAGCGCAGAGACCCTTGAGAATGTCCACCGCGTGAACACGATAATCTTTGACAAGACAGGGACACTCACAAAGGGCAAGCCGTCAATAACCGACATAATCCCATTCCAGAGGGCTGACAAGCGCTTCGGAAGCAGGAGCGATGAGAAGATACTAATGGAATATGCGGCAATTGCTGAAAAGAAGTCAGAGCACCCCCTTGCATCGGCAATCCTGAAAAGGGCTGAGGACGAGAACATAAGCGTCACAGAGCCCTATTACTTTGAGGCAATACCCGGCGAGGGGATTGTCGCAAAGCACAGCCTTAAGACAATACTCCTGGGAAACAGGAAGCTCCTCTCCAAGAACAAGGTGGAAATCAGCCCTGACCATGACGACGAAATCGCAAAGCTTGAGGCGCAGGGAAAGACAGTGCTTATCCTTGCAGTGAACAAAGAGGTAATCGGAATAATTGCCGCGGCAGACACCCTGAAAGAGCACTCAAGGGAGGCAGTGGCACAGCTCCAGAAGTCAGGCAGGGAAATTGTGATGCTCACAGGCGACAACAGCAAGACGGCATTTGCAATTGCGAAGGAGCTCGGGATATATAATATAATCCCTGAGGTGCTTCCCAAGGACAAGGAGGCGCAGGTTGAGAAGCTCCAGAAGGAAGGCAGGGTTGTCGCAATGGTCGGCGACGGAATCAACGATGCGCCCGCGCTTGCAAGGGCTGATGTGGGAATAGCCATCGGTGCAGGCACAGATGTCGCAATGGAGACAGGGCAGATAATCCTTGTAAAGAATGATTTGAGAGATGTTGTGCACGCAATAAACCTGAGCGAATACACAATGAGGAAGATAAGGCAGAACCTCTTCTGGGCTTTCTTCTACAATTCAATAGGCATACCTATTGCAGCAGGGGCGCTTTACCCATTAACAGGATTCCTCTTGAACCCGATGATAGCAGCCGGGGCAATGGCCTTCAGTTCAGTAAGCGTGGTTTCAAACTCGCTTTCCATGAGGCGCTACCGCAACAAGAAATTTTAGGCAGGTATAAACATTTAATTTGGGCATTTAATTTCAAGCATTTAATCTTAGGCATTTGGCTTCCATATTTCCGTGTTCCTTTTTCCAGAGGCTTCTCATACTTTGTCATACTTTTGAAAAGATTTATATACAAGCTGAAAAAATGTTCTGGGCATGAAGGAGCGCGTTACAATAACCCTTGATTCTGAGACGCTGAGGCAGGTTGACGCGCTCGTAGGCACCAACAACATAAAGAACAGGAGCCATGCAATAGAAAGCATCCTCTCAAAATCCCTCGGCAGCAATGTGCCGCGCACAGCTGTGATACTCGCAGGCGGCAAGGGAAGCAGGTTCGGGCCAATCAGCAGAGAGATACCGAAGCCGCTCATACCCCTTCATGACAAGCCGCTCCTCCTGCACTCAATAAACCTCCTGAAGAAGTACGGCATAACTGATATAATAATCTCAATCGGCTACAAGGCAGACAAGATAAAGGAGTTCTTCGGAAACGGAGAAAGGTTCGGCGTTAAGATAAGCTATGTCGAGGAAAAGGAGTCGCTGGGCACAGCAGGCGCTCTGCGCTTGGCAGCTCCCAGGATAAGCGGCCCCTTCCTTGTCTGCAACGCTGATGACCTCATGGAGATAGACATTCCCCACCTGTTCAGATTCCACAAGCAGAGGAAAGGGCTTGCAACAATAGTTCTGACAAGGGTGGAGGACCCATCAAATTACGGCGTTGCAATGATGAATGCGGAAAAAATTATCGCATTTGTTGAAAAGCCGAAGAGGGAAAACGCGCCCTCGAGCCTGATAAACGCAGGGCTCTACATACTGGAGCCGGAAGTCCTGAAAATGATACCAAAGGGGTTTGCAATGCTTGAGAAGGATGTCTTTCCGAAACTTGCAAGTGAGGGCAAATTATACGGCTATCCTTATGTGGGAAAGTGGCTGGACGTTGGCACAATGGAGCGCTACGAGCAGGCATTGGACGAATGGAAAGACATTGAGTGAGAGTGCAGAATGGAAAAGGGCATATTCAAGGCATATGACATAAGGGGAATCTACCCCGATGAATTCAATGAGAGGGACGCCTCTGTGATAGCATACGAGGCGGCATTGCAGCTTTCTGCAAAGAGAATAGCCATCGGCTTTGACTCAAGGCGCGCCTCGCACTCAATAGCCCACTCAGTATCCAACGCCCTTCTCTCAATCGGAAGCGAGGTCTCGCTGCTTGGGCTTGTGAGCACCCCTGAATTCTACCACTCAGTCCTTGAAGGGAAGTATGAAATGGGAATCATGGTGACTGCCTCGCACAATCCAAAGGAATACAACGGGCTGAAAATTGTGGGCAAGAACGCAGTGCCCATAGGAGAGGACAATGGGCTCTCTGAAATAATGGAGCGCTCCCTGGACTACTACGAGCTTCGCTCCCCAAGCAAAAAAGGCATTGTCAAAAGAAGAAGCTTCAGGAATGAATTCATTGGATTTTCCCTGAACTCAGGGTATGCAGACGCATCCAAGATAAGAAAGATGAAAGTAGTCGCTGACGCTTCATCCGGCTCAATAGGCCCCGCAGCCCTTGAGTTCTTCAGGCAGCTTCCTGTGGACTTGATAACCCTTAACTTTGAGCCAAATCCTGATTTTCCCAGCCACAGCCCGAATCCGCTTGAGGAGCAGAGCAGGGAGCTCATCTCAAGAAGGGTGATTGAGGAGGGCGCCGACCTGGGCATAATATTTGACGGGGACGGCGACAGGGTTTTTTTCATAGACGAGAAAGGCAGCTCTGTAAAGGGCGACACTATAACTGCGCTGCTTGGCTCTTTGGTATGCGCGAGGGGCAAGAAGCAGAAAATATTGTATGACCTGCGCTCGAGCAAGTTCGTGCCTGACTCAGTAACAGCTGCAGGGGGGATTCCAGTCATGTGCAGGGTGGGGCACGCGTTCATAAAAAGGCAGATGAAGGATGAAAAGGCGATTTTTGCAGGCGAGCTCTCAGGGCATTACTATTATTTCATAAAGGGTTCATATTTTGAGAATTCGCTGATT
>Ga0210017_1002306_pt1 | contig 16341 bp, 14 predicted proteins | sample CryGeyCG2014_020_FD_183966 | JGI IMG/M metagenome (GOLD analysis project Ga0210017, IMG submission 183966) | Groundwater microbial communities from aquifer - Crystal Geyser CG08_land_8/20/14_0.20 (SPAdes) (version 2) | ecosystem: Environmental > Aquatic > Deep subsurface > Groundwater | place... | reverse complement strand
TTTTCCCGCGATCCCGTTACATCGGTTGCTAGGTCGATAGTATATTTGTCACCATAGAAAACGAAAGTTTTCCTTGCCAGCGCTCTGGAGGAAGATTTTAATACAAAAGAAAGAGACAGGGAATCGGTTTCATTAAGCGTCCAAATGTTATTTGGGGTGACGCCGCCTCGAGGCGCATCAAGCGAAAATGGTTGGTTTAACTCTACCGAATCTCCGTCAACTGAGATATATTTAATGAAAAGTGATTTGACATCGCCGCTTTGTACGAGGTCGACAAGAGTCGTATCGTTATTCTTAATCATTCGGTAGTTTTTTAGGATAAAACTCGTAAGGGTTCCGCCACCTCTGTTTGATAACACAATGTGATACAGTTTAGTATCAATTGTATAAAGAATATCTTTTTCCTGAATTTTAGGCGTTGGCTGGCGATGACGGACACGGATCGTTTGTTGAGAAGAATCTATCTTGGATATAGTTGTTTGTCGGCCGCCAACCACATTGGGAGCAGTCGGTTGTTCTGGATTAATCATCTTGAAATAGTGTGGCATTGCAAGAATGATTAGAAAAACTAAAATAAAACCGATGATTGACTTTTTATCCATAATTTTATTCCTTTGGGGGGGGTAATGGATCATATCCGCCTGGGTGAAACGGATGACACTTAAGAACTCTTTTTGTACTCAAGAAAAGAGCATAAAGAAGATTGTACCGCCGAAAAGCTTCTATCGCATAATTTGAGCAGGTCGGATAAAAACGACAAGATTTTGGCAAAACCGGTGAAATAAAGATTTGATAAAAACGAATAAGGGTAATCACCAAATAATTAATTATTTTCATAGTGAGTTACGCTTCGTTTATTATCGCTTGATATAGGTTAGCGTAAACCAATTTGTTTGGTTCCGATAATACAGTGAAAATCATTGCAACGGGTTTATCAAAATGACCGCGTGAATTTCGAAACGCCTCGCGAATAATTCTTTTTATTCGGTTGCGGCGCACAGAGCCTTTAATGTTACGTCGAATGGAAACAGATAGCTTCCATGTCTCGAATGGAACAACGCTAATCAAAATACTGTCAAATCTAACGGCTTTATGAGTGTTAATAAGGCGTTGACGAATATTCCAATCCAAGAACCTTTGCTCTCTTGGTAAATTAAGCCGAAAGGACTTTTCTTCCTTTTGCGCGTCTTCTGGCGAGCGTTTTTCTTCCGCCATTTGTACTCATTCTTTCTCTAAAACCTTGAGCGTTTTTTTTCTTGCGATTGCTGGGTTGAAACGTTCTTTTCATTTGAACCTCTTCTATAAAGAAATACCATTTCCAAAATCTGACTAATTTAAATTTTTTTATGAGATTAACAAGCCGTTTGTTTGAGTTTTGTTTATTTCTAAACTCTTTTGCTTGTTTATAGAAATGGGATGATTAGGTTATAGTGGATGATTTGAAATGATGTTGATAACTTGTTGATGAAGGGCATTTTTGGGAATTATCTGTGAGTATATCCGATAGAAATAGCGTGCAGTATTCTGCCTCCTTGCGAGTTGTATCGCCGGGCGCGCGGGACTTTTTATATCGGGAGATCGTTCGCTGTTATTTTAAAAAATTCAACGAGAGTTTTTTTCTGATTAATATTATCCAATTTTTTATTATTTTTGAAAGAATGAAACGGTAATGTTGATAACTTAAACGGAATGGAAGAAAAGAACATGGAAGGAACGCATGATTTTCAGGTGGTATGGAATGACTGTTTGAACTATGTAAAACAAAGAATTCCGGCACAGACCTTTGATACATGGTTTCTTCCCATTCAGGCAATTTCTATAACATCTGAATCTTTGTTTTTGCAGGTTCCCAATAAATTTTTTTACGAATGGATTGACAGTCATTATCGAGATATCTTGGAAAAAGCTTTGAGATTCGCTACCGGCAACGGATTGTTGATTAAATATACGGTTCTTTTGACAGACAACGATTCAAAAGAAAGTCAAAAGCCAAACCCCGAGACGGAAACAGAGAGCCTGTCTGATAAATTGCCGCGAACCGGAATGATAGAGCGAGGTACAAAGATTAACGAGAAGTACGTTTTCGACTCTTTCGTTGAGGGCGGTGGAAATCAATTTGCAAAAGCCGCCGCAGTTGCAGTTGCAAACGCGCCGGGTAAGACATCCTTTAACCCGTTGGTCATTTATGGCGGGACGGGATTGGGTAAAACCCACTTGCTTCAAGCTATCGGAAACGAAGCATTATCCACCAATCGGGCGAAGCGCGTGGCATATGTATCGAGTGATTCTTTCACACTCGATTTTATCGCGGCTACACAAAAAAACAAGACAACAGAGTTCTCGAAGTATTATCGTAGCGTTGATATGTTGCTTCTGGATGACATCCAGTTTTTCCAAAAAAAGGAACAAACACAAGAGCAATTCTTCCACATTTTCAATGACTTGTACCAGCATCGCCGCCAAATCGTTTTGACGACAGATCGACCACCGATGGAGCTGCGCGGATTACAGGAACGGCTACTATCTCGTTTTCAGTCCAGCCTGACGGTTGACATTCAACCGCCCGATCTTGAAACTAGAATTGCGATCCTTCAGAAGAAAGCCGAAGACGATAAATTGGATATTCCCTATGAAGTCATTGAATATATTGCTACTAATATCCGATCCAATATCCGAGAACTTGAAGGCGCCATGATTCGACTTCTTGCTCATTCATCCCTGCTAAGTGTTGATATTGATCTTCCGCTCGCGCAGAAAGTATTAAAAGAAATCTTGGGCACGCGAACAACCTCGTCAATATCTATCGAAAATATCCAGAGTGTCGTTGGGGCTTTTTTTAAGATAAATCTTGATTCTATGGTTGGAAGCAGCCGAACCAAAGAAGTTGCAGAGGCAAGGATGGTCGCCATGTATTTTGCGCGCGACCACACGAACCTTTCACTAAAAACCATCGGACTTTATTTTGGCGGGCGCGATCATTCAACGGTCGTTCATGCCTGTAAATGGGTAGAAATTAAGATGAAGAGCGATTTGGTATTTTCAGCCCGAATCACCGAGATGAAAAAAAAGATCGTCTCGTTGGTTTAATACCATTCCAGTTTAATCAAATCCCAAAGAAAAATTTTTACAAAAAAAAAGATTTGACTTGCTCGATTTGTTTTTGTATAATTACCTAAAAGTTGGCCAAAAAATTGATTGATGGCTTTTCAATTTAAAAAAAAAGAAGGAGGAAACGTAATGGCTTGGTCAAGAGGTAGTGTAAACAAGGTGATTTTGGTTGGTCGGTTGGGACGCGATCCAGAGGTGCGCTATACGCCAGCTGGAGATGCAGTAGCAGAAGTTTCCCTCGCGACGTCGGAAATGTCCAAAGACAAAAGCGGCGAAACCAAAGAAAAGACAGAGTGGCACAAATTGGTCATGTGGCGACAGCGCGCTGAGTATGCAAAAGAGTGGCTGAAAAAGGGAAACCTGATCTATGTCGAAGGAAAACTTCGCACGAGAGAGTGGGAAGATAAAGACAAACAGAAACACACTAAGGTTGATGTCGATGTCGATCAGGTAATTCTGCTTGCCGGAAGTCACGGTAAAGACAAAGATGTGGCTGAGCCGGAAGCGCCCCCCGCTCCGACCGAAGGCGGCGACATTCCTTTTTAATTTGTTTTTTCTTTTTGATTGTCTGAAACGGCGATTGTCGGCTTTCATGAGAACGGCTTATCAGTAAACAAAAGAACTTTTACCGATAAACTCTCTTAATATGGATGTCGGAGGGATTTCGTCGTTTTCAATCGGCAAAAAATACGACAAGAAGTACAACAATCGGTCTGCTTCCGGGTAACTTTTATCGTTAATTGGTACTTTTTTAAGAGCCAGTTCAGCGGGTGTTTTGAGTGCGCCAATCTCATAGACAAGCGATGAATTGAACATGATGTTCGCTTGTCCTTGATAGGTAAAGATATATTTCTTTTCGCCCCCAACAACCTTTTTCCACATGTGAATGGTTTCTGCGGCGGAATAGCCACGATATTTTGCGTCTCGGACAATCCTCCGTATCAGGCGCGTATCGTGAGTTGGAATCCGATTTGTGTCATCAAAATTCAGATGCGTTAGCGGGCTGATATATATCCTGAATTTCTGGCGATCTTCTATCATCGGTGTCAGGTTAGGATTGATTCCGTGAATTCCTTCAATGATAAAAATCGTGTCTTTATCGGACTTAATTTCTGTTTGTCCGGCGACCTTTCTTCCTATTAAAAAATTATAAACCGGCGGCGTTACAGTTTTTCCGGACAAGAGTCGTTGAAGATGTTCAGTCAACAATGTCAAATCAAGGGCATCGAGTATTTCAAAGTTAATGCCTTTACCGGTTTCATCTTTGAGCTCGTCGCGGTCTTTAAAATAATTGTCGAGTGAAAGTGTTATAACTTTTCGCCCGAGAACGCGCAATTGGACGTAAAGCCGTTTCATAAATGTAGTCTTGCCCGAAGAGGACGGACCGGCGACAAACACCAATCGTGCTTGATTAGGATTTTTATCAATCTGGTCGGCAATCGCGGCGATTTTCTTTTCTTGAAGCGCCTCGGAAATTTTGATGACATCCGAAATGGTGTTTTCTACAACAGCCCGGTTCAGGTCGGAAGCGTACGATAATTCTAGAATGCGTCCCCAATCGTGTGCTTCGTGGAAAATTTCGCCTAATTTACTTTGGGCCTGATAAGAGTGAAGCCGATTGGGGTTCCCTTCGATCGGCACACGGAGCACGAAACCAATATCATAAGGTACAATTTCGTAACATTGGATCAATCCGGTTTCCGGCGCCAGAGGGTTTGGAAACCAGAACATTTCACCGCGCAGATCGTAAAGAGTTACAAAATTTGCGGAACATTGATTTAGCAGTCGAACGGTATCTGCTTGGCGACGGCTTATGAAGTGGTGAATTGCATCGCTGAGCGTCCAAACAACTGGACGTATCGGTAAGTTTTCGGCAACCAAATTGGCGAACTCTCTCCGGATATTTTCGATCTCTTCGCTATTAATTGGTGTTTCATCTAAAAATTCGCAATAGATACCGTCGCAAATGCTGTGTTTGACGAAAAATCTTCGTTTGGGAAACAATTGCCTGGCAACGAAAGAAAGAATCAAAATGGCAGCGTTTTCATAAGCGCGCCGCTCGGATTCATAAAAATGATTTAGCGTACTAATAGAAGAATCGGTCTGAATGGTTTCGTTCAAAGAGGCAAACAGGTCGTTTTTAACCGTTAGGAATGGAAGATAAGCGTCATTTGGAAGATGTGAGCGGAGCAGATCGCGGATCGTTTCACCGGGCTTCGTGGTGATTTTGATAGATTCGTTTATCTTGATGTGGATTCGTTCCATCAGTGGCTAAATTATAGAAAAGAATTTAAAAAATAAAGGTTGGTTTTTTTAAAATTGAAATGATAATTTCCATTCGTGTGTTATTTTTTGTTTGGTTTTATGACAATATAAGGAGTATCTGTGATGCCAGAATTAGTAATGGAGCGACCCGTGCATTCGGCTGAGTTTCGAGCCAGGAGATTCCAGAACTGGATCATTATCGGTTTTTTGTATTCATTTTTCTACATGTCGAGGTACAATTTTTCCGCGATTGCACCAACCTTGCAAGGGATTTTTGGCTGGACGAAAAGTAATTTGGGCGTTTTCGAAACACTTTTGCCGCTGGTTTATGGCCTGTCGGTTGTCATCAATGGTCCGATAGCGGATAAAATCGGTGGTCGCAAAGCTTTTTTAATTGGCGCCGTGGGTGTTGTTATTATGAACGGGCTTTTCGGTTTTTTGCATATTCTGATACAAACTCCAGCCGTTTGGGCAGATAAAAATATCGTTAGCGAAACGATATTAAATTACGGACTCTCGAAAACCACTGTGCTCTGGACGCTGGCGATAGTCTGGGCAATCAACGGTTATTTTCAATCGTTCGGCGCGCTTTCTATTGTCAAGATTAATGCGCAATGGTTTCATGTTACAGAGCGGGGCACATTCTCCGCGATATTCGGCGTTTTGATTCGATTCGGTCTGATTCTGGCATTCTCTGGCACGCCGCTGATCGTGAAATTCTTGCCATGGTACTGGGCTTTCTGGATTCCGGCCATTGTCGTTGCGGTTTTGTTTGTACTGACGACGTTCTTTGTCAGAGATACACCGGCCGCCGCGGGTTATCCGGATCTAGACACGGGTGACGGGACGGTCAATGTTGAGGAGAAAGTCAAATTCAAAGAAGTGCTTACCAAAGTATTCGGCAGTAAGATCATGTGGACGATAGCGATTGGCTCGATGATGATCGGCTTCGTGCGGCGTGGAGTGGTCGATGCTTGGTGGCCGCTTTACTATAAAGAAGTACAGGGCGTTACCGGAGTCGATCTTGCACCGCAATTGACGGCATGGGGCATTGCAATTTTAGGTATTATCGGTGGTTTTGCATTTGGAATTTCGTCCGACCGGGTTTTTGGCGGACGCCGAGCGCCGGTGATCGTTATTGGTTTTATCGGCATGATCGTCGTGCTTAGTTTTTTCTATCTTGCCGATGTTTTTCAGCTTGGACCGATTGCAGCCGCTATTTCACTGGCTTGCCTGTCGTTCTTTGTGAATGGATCGCATGGTATGATCGCCGGGGCAGCCACGATGGATTTCGGTGGACGCAAGGCCGCCGGAACCGCCGTAGGTTTGATTGACGGTATGCAGTATCTGGCGGGTGCATTCGTCGGAATGCTCGTCGGGTACGTAACCACTAATTGGGGCTGGCAAGCCTGGAAACTTTGGCCGATTCCGTTTGCCCTTATCGGAGCAGTCGTAATGTCGCTGTTATGGAACACCACACCCCAAAGAAGAGCAAGTCATTAATACGAATATAGGAGAAGACATCATGGGAAAAAACATTTTTGATATTCTTATTCTGAATGGTCGACCCGCATCCGGTAAATCGGAAGTCATCGACTATCTAAAAAAGCAGACGCCAGAAGTTAGGGGAAAGCGGTTTCATATTGGAAATTTTGACGAGATCGACGATTTTCCGATGCTCTGGATATGGTTTGAGGAAGACGCAATTCTGGAAAAACTGATGGACAAACCGCGAATTCATTCGGACAAAGATGGATATTTCTTGCACGAATATCTTTGGCATCTGCTGATCGAGCGGATTTCGATGGACTATTCGAAACGACTACGCGATCATGAAAATTACCACGATCATACAACAACGCTCGTTGAATTTTCTCGTGGCTCGGAACACGGCGGTTACCGGGCGGCATATCCGCATCTTTCTCAGGAAATATTGAAGAAAGCGGCAATTTTTTATATCGATGTTCCATTTGAAGAATCACTCAGAAAAAATCGCAAACGGTTCAACCCGGAAAAACCAGATAGCATTCTTGAACACGGTTTACCGGACGCGAAACTGAAAAGATTATATGAATTTTCCGACTGGGAAGAATTTAAAGGAACCGATCCAGAGTTTGTTACGGTCAAAGGTATTCAAGTGCCATATGTTGTCCTGCACAACGAGCCCGATATTACCACGGCGCGTGATGAAAACCTTGGAAACGTGCTTGAACAACTATTCGGAAAACTCTGGAAAACCAGAAACCGCTAATCCCGAAGAGTCAGAATAACCAACCGCCCGCGATGCTTGAACATGCGGGCGGTTTTAATTATGATTGATCAAATTCTTTGTTCAGGGGGTCGAGGGCGGTGTTTGTTCGGGTGATTTTTCCCGGATAAACTTGAGAATTTTGTCTTTGAGAATATTTCGCGTGATTCGAAATGCCATCAGTCGCCGTTCTTCATTTCCGATAACGCGAATTGGATCGTCTATGTACCAATTAAGCCTTTCGTTTTTTCCCGGAAAGTTGGGACAGCTAATTGCCGCAACCTCACAGAGCGGAATAACATAGTCGAATTCCGTGTTTTTGTAAACGTCGAGGTGTTTGGATTCTTGTCCTTCCGTAGAAATTCCAATCTCTGATAAAACCTGCCGCGTGTAGCGATGCAATCCCGCAGGACTCGTGCCGGCACTGTGTGGATCAAACCATTCGCCGCCGAAATTTCGCATCAGGGCTTCTGCCATCTGACTTCTGACGGAGTTTCCGGTGCAGATAAACAGAATGGGTATTTTTTTCATTGACAATTCCTTATGTTTTAGAAACAATATCTAACAAAAATGACGGTTGAATATTAAAGACTTTGTACATTTTTTACAATCTTTGTCTTTAACTTTGCCCGGTGATGAAGGAAAATGTGAAGAATCTGGAGGATTTTATCCGGCAATTTTGTCGGGATGCTGGTTTCTCGGCTTACGGTTTTGCGCCGCCCGTGCTGGATGAAAAGTATCGAATTCGTTTTGCATCGTGGATTTCTGGCGGTAAGCATGCAGATATGGTGTGGATGGATCCCGATGTTTCGGGACGGGAACGAACCGACCTGACAATCCGGTATCCTTGGGTGAAATCGGTTTTAGTTGTTGTGGAGAATTATTTTTCGGATTACCCCAATCGCTATGAAGATGCAACGATATCGAAATACGCCAGAGGTGAAGATTATCATCGTATTCTCAAGCAGAAATTGCGTCAACTGCTATCCGTTTTAAAATCGGTGGAACCTTCTATCGTGGGAAAAATATTCGTTGATACAGGCGCGGTTCTGGAAAAAGCATTTGCCGTTTCCGCTGGACTTGGTTGGCTGGGAAAAAACACGACTCTCATCGTTGAGAATGTTGGATCGTTTTGCTTTCTTGGCGTCTTATTATTGAATCGGGAATTTCCATTTGGTGAGGTTAAGCCGAGCCGATGCGGTTCGTGTGATAAGTGTCTGAAATCTTGTCCGGCGAGTGCGATCTCGGAGCCCGGAGTTTTGGACGCGAGGAAATGCATTTCATATCTGACGGTCGAAAATAAAGGAGCCTTTTCAGATACGGAAAAAAAACATCTCCATGGTTCTCTCTACGGGTGTGATGTTTGTCAGAATGTTTGTCCGTGGAATATTCTTTGGGCGAAACCGTCAGCAGAAGCGCGATATTTTAACCGATCAGAAGCGCTCGACCGGCCGCTTTCGGAATGGGAAAAACTGTCAGAGGCGGAGTTTTTGGATCTCTTTCAAAATAGCCCGATCAAAAGGTTGAAATACGAGAGGTTTCGCCGAAATGTAGTGGCGCTTAGGGGACGGTCAACGATGACGTTTGATTTTTTACGAGAAATCTTTACCTTTATTGGAAAATTTATCGTGTCTGGCAGATTGTCGGATAAAGAAAAAATAAGGAGGAAACTGTGAAAAGGCGAGAGTTTATTAAAGCCAGTTCAATCATAACGGCAGGCGCCCTGACCCTGCCGTGGTGGATGGAATCCGCCCGCGCAGAAAAATTATCTGCAGGCTCAATACAAAATATGGAAGAGATTTTTGGCGTGACAAAAGCGGAAATGAAAAAATTGATCGCTACCGCCATGTCTCATGGAGCGGAATTCGCCGATCTGTTTTTCGAATATCGCGTTTCTGCTTCACTGCGCATGGAAGAAGACATCATCAAAGATATCAGCCGCGGAATCGTGATGGGGCTCGGTGTTCGTGCCGTTCAGGGTGATCAGGTCGGATATGCCTATACTGATGAACTAAATTTTGAAAAGATGAACGCCGCCGCACTTGCCGCTTCTTATATTGCCAACACAACCGCCGGAATAAAAGTGATCAAAGTCGCTTCGACTCCGAAAAAAGATTTGTATTCGCTTAAAGAATTGAGCGTCGATGCGGATTTGAACACAAAGCTCGGGCTGATCCAGCGGTCAAATATCTCGGCAAAAATATACAGCCCGAAAATCTCAAAAGTTTATGTTGGAATCAATGACGAGATGAAGCAGATCATGTACATGAATTCGGACGGAAAATATTTCACCGATGTTCAGCCCATGCTCATCATGCGGACGAGTGCCGTCGCCGAGGAAGGAAAGAATCGACAAAGCGCCGGAGCCGCATACGGCGGCAGAGTCGGATTGGAATATTTTTCGATACCCGAGAATTCTCCCGAAGAGATTGCCAAAGAAGCCGCACAAATCGTCGTAATGAACTTACAAGCCAAACCCGCTCCGGTCGGACCGCAAGTCGTTGTTCTGGGGCCGGGCGAAAGCGGCGTTCTGCTTCATGAGGCAGTCGGACACGGGCTCGAAGCCGATTTCAATCGCAAAAATCTGTCGAATTATTCAAATCAGATTGGACAAAAAGTTGCTTCGGAATTTTGCACGGTCGTTGACGCCGGGATATATCCGAATCTTCGCGGCTCGATCAACGTAGATGACGAAGGAAACATACCGACAGAGGCGGTTTTGATCGAGAACGGAATCCTGAAAGGTTATATGCACGATATGATATCGGCGAAAGTAATGAAATGTGCACCGACAGGAAATGGCAGACGTCAGGCTTATAGCTATCCGCCGATTCCGCGTATGACCAATACATTTATGCGTGGCGGAAAATATGATCCGAACGATATTATTAGTTCCGTAAAAAACGGTGTTTATGCCAAGCGGTTTGGCGGCGGTCAGGTTGACATTACAAAAGGTGATTTTACCTTCGGCGTCTATGAAGCGTATCTCATCGAAAACGGGAAAATCACGATGCCATTGAAAGACGTCACGCTTATCGGAAATGGACCGGAGGTGATGAGAAAAGTTCAGATGGTCGGCAATGATCCAACCATCTCAAAAGGCGGCTGGAATTGTGGAAAAGATGGACAATACGTGCCGGTCAGTGTCGGAATCCCGACAACTAAGGTCAGTGAAATAACAGTCGGCGGAACCCAATCATAGAGGCAAATTATGGATAATTTGAAGAAAATCTCAGAGTTTATTATCGGTGAAGCCGCAAAAAACGGCGCAGACGAATCGGATGTTTTGATTGTGAATTCTACCAAAGCAAGCGTCAAAGTCAGGCTTGGCAATATCGAAGAACTCAAGCAGGCGAATCCAAAGTCGTTAGGCATCCGGATTTTTAAGAACAAGAAAAAAGCGTTGACCTACACAAGCGATTTTCGGGAAGAATCGCTGAAGAAATTGGTCAAACAAACCGTCGAAATGGTGCAAGTTACCGGCGAAGACAAACTTTGCGGCTTGCCAGATAGCCAATATCTTGGTAAGGCAAATGTCACGCTGAATCTTTTCGATCCAAAGATCGAAACAATACCGATGTCTGAAAAAATACGGCTGGCGACAGAAATCGAAAAGATCGGCATGAAGCAAAGCCCGCTGATTACCAATTCCGACGGCGCATCATGGAGCGATTCCCGAAGCAAAATTGTACTGGCAAACTCCCTGGGTTTTTATGGAGAACAGGAATATTCCAATTGCGCGTTGGTGCTGTCGCTTGTTGCGGAAAAAGATGGTGTCAAACAGACCGACTACTGGTACACAAATCATCGGTTTTTTAATAAACTTGACCCAATTGAATCCGTTGCCAAAATTGCGGCCGAAAGAACGCTTCGGAAACTGGGTGCGCGAAAGCCAAAATCACAGACCGTACCAGTTATTTTTGATCCCAACGCGGGACAGGATTTTTTGTCGATTCTTGAATCAACAGTTATCGGAACAGCCATCTATCGTCGCAACTCATTTCTGATCGATAAACTCAATCAGGAAATTGCGGTAAAGGATTTTACGCTGATAGACGATGGGCTTATGCCAGATGGACTTGGATCTCGATTTTTCGATGATGAAGGTTTGCCGAGTCGTAAAAATGTTGTGATTGAAAACGGTGTTTTGAAAAAATATCTCTGTGATTGCTATTCGGCGAAAAAACTCGGCGTGGAGCCGACCGGTAGCGCATCTCGTGGCGTTGGCTCTGCTCCCGCGCCGGGCGCGAGCAATTTTTATTTACAAAAAGGATCGATTCCGCCGGAAGAGATGATCGCGTCGGTGAAGGGAGGATTGTACCTGACGAATGTTCATTGGGTTGGTATCAATTATGTGACAGGCGATTATTCGCGCGGCGCGGAAGGAATCTGGATAGAAAACGGGAAACTGACTTATCCAGTGCAGGAATTTACCATTGCCGGAAATATGCTGGGCATGATGAAAAACATCACGATGATCGGTAATGACCTGAAATTCCGCGATTCGGTCAACTCGCCAACGTTTAAGATCAAAGAACTCGTTATCAGCGGAAGTTGATTTTTAGGGAGAAAAATCGTTTGAATATTCTCATTTGTGTCAAAGTTGTTCCGGATTCCGAAACGATCGTCAAGATCGCGCCGGATGGTAAAAATATCGAGGAAACGAACGTCAGATTTGCCGTTAATCCGTACGACGAATACGCGCTCGAAGCCGGCGTTCAGCTCAAAGAAAAATTCGGCGGAGAAGTCACCGTGATTTCGGTTGGCGACGAGAATGCCGCCGGTGTCATTAAAAAGTGTCTTCCCGTCGGAGCCGATAAGGCGATTCATCTTGTTGCGCCAAACAGCCGGATGATGGATGCGTTGTCAATCGCTCGGATTTTATCGGACGAAGTATCGAATCACCCGTTTGACATTATCTTTTGTGGAAAGACGACAATCGATGACCAAAACGGGTTGGTTGGCGAACTGCTTGGTTCTTTGCTGAACATTCCGGTAATTTCAGCGGCAAGTCAGTTTTCTATCGAAGGAGAACGCGCTGTCGCTTCACGCGATGTTGATGGGACGAAAGAGATTGTCGAATGCGCTCTTCCCTGCCTGATAACAGCGGAAAAAGGGCTGACGAAACCGCGTTATCCGTCGCTTAGAGAAATCATGCTGGCAAAGAAAAAGCAAATTGAATCCAAGACGGTAATTTCCAGCGAACCAATTCTATATGTTCTTGGGATGGAATATCCACCTAATAGACCTTCGGGAAAAATCATCGGCGAAGGTATTAGCGCCGTACCGGAATTGATTCGTCTACTGAGGGAAGAAGCAAAAATTTTATAGGATTTGCATGACTAAAGTAATTGTATTTGTCGATCATAAAAATGGTGTCATAAAAAAAGTGACAGCCGAGACGCTTTCCGTTGGAAAAAACATTGCGGGTCAATCGCAGATCACGGCCGTTGTGCTTGGACCTGGGGCGAAAGGCGCGGCCTCTTGTCTCACAAAATATGGGATAGATAGAGCGATCGTTTTTGAAAGCGAATATCTTACCAATCCCGCTTCACTGAATGCCGCCAAGCCACTGATTGCAATCATTAAGCGGGAACAACCGGATGTCGTACTCTTTCCGCATACAGCGGCGATCAAAGAACTCCTCGCGGCGGTCTCCGCAAACCTTGAGGTTTCGCCGACGGTTGATAGCGTTGCCATAGAAAATATTGACGGAAGACTCATCTGTCGCCGTCAGATTTATGCTGGAAAAGTTGTCGAGAGTTTAACATCGAACCAAACGCTGAAGATCGTATCAATTCGTCCCAATATTTTTCCTGTTATCGAACGTGATTCGGAGATAAAGGTCGAAGAGTTTTCGTTCCTGTTGGGCGCGACGGACATCATAACGACCATTCGGCAGGTTTCCGGCGAAGGAAAAACGCGCCCAGATCTGATGGAAGCTAAAATTATTGTTGCCGGCGGGCGCGGAATGGGATGCGCCGAGAATTTTGCCATTCTCGAGCAATTGGCAGATGTTTTGGGAGCGGCTGTAGGCGCGAGCCGCTCCGTCGTTGACGCCGAATGGCAACCGCAATGTATTCAAATCGGGCAAACCGGCAAAACGGTCGCGCCGGATCTGTATATTGCCTGCGGTATTTCGGGCGCTATTCAGCATATTGCCGGAATTTATTCATCCAAGATAATCGTGGCGATAAACAACGATCCTGACGCGCCTATTTTTAAAATAGCCGATTATGGAATCGTGGGAGATGTCCGGGAAGTCGTTCCGGCGATTATTCAAGAAATAAAGAAAATAAAACTGTCGTCATTGAGTTAGGAGTTCGCATTGTCACAATCATTATCTGAATCTGTCATTGCCGTCGACGCGATGGGTGGCGATTATGCGCCGGATGAGATCGTTGCTGGTGTTGCTCAGGCGACCCTTGAATCCTCGACAAAAGTAATTCTTGTCGGGGACAGAAATAGAATAGACGAAATTCTTTCGAAAACCGAACATAAACCTAACCAGATCGAAGTCGTTCACACCACGGAGATTATAACAAATGAGGATGTCCCCAAGATTGCGATTAGTCAAAAACCGAACGCATCGATCCTCGTGGCGGCGAAACTTTGTGGAGAAGGAAAAGCGCACGGATTAGTTTCCGCGGGCAACACAGGCGCTTATGTGTTAGCCGCCGCAAAATATATTCCGCGCATCGTTGGCGTTCGAAAAACCGCTATCGCGACGGTTTATCCGACGCAAAACGCTCAGAAGCGGAAAGACCATTTTGCTTTACTGCTTGACGTTGGCGCTAACATTCACTGCGGCGTCGAAGATATGGTTCAGTTTGCGCTGATGGGGAAACTTTATGCGTCGGATATCAAGGGAATTCCTGAACCGACCATAGCCCTGCTAAACATGGGAAAAGAATCGCATAAAGGTGGCGATATGTTGGTTAGAGTTTATGAAATTCTCAAAAAATTACCGATCGTCAACTTTATCGGTAATATTGAGGGAAACGACGTGATGAAAGGTTTGGCTGACGTCGTTATCACAGAAGGTTATGTCGGGAATATTGCGATGAAATTGATGGAAGGCATGGCAGAAACGTTGGCGCATCTAGGAAAATACGCCTACAAACACCGGTTTATTTGGATGCTTGGCATGATCGCTCTTTCGGGTGGAATCAAAGAATTAAAAGCGGCGACAGATTATTCAGAATATGGCGGCGCACCACTTCTTGGGTTCCAGAAGATTGTGATCAAGGCGCACGGGCGCTCGAAAGCCAAAGCGATTACAAATGCGGTGAAAGTAGCCGCAAAAACACATCGCGATCACGTCTGCGAAAAAATCGCCAATGAAATCGCCCAGTTTGAATCGCACGATTATAGTGATGGAATCGGTTAAGCGAGTTCATTGGGTTGGATTGGGTTGAATAGGTAGATTGGTCCTGTCCGCCAACGGCAGATTGATTGTGTTTGATTCGGTTGAATGGGTAATTTGGGCTTTCCCGCCACCGGCGGATTTCATGTCTCGTCCGCTTAAAGCAAATTTGCAATTTGCAATTTGCAATTTGAGGTCTAATGGTAAATTTAGGGGGCTATTTTGTTAAAAAATGATCTGTTATTTTTAATTTTCTATCCATTTTCAGACCGGGATGATTTCTGAGTTTGGATTTTAAATTAGAGAAGCAACCTTCCAATGAATTAGTTGTATTGGGCATGTGTAATTCAGGGTATTCCAAATAGGTAAATAAATACTCAGTGTGGCTCTTTAAACTTCTGTATGCACTGTGTAAGCGTCTATGTGTATAATGCCATCTATTCGTTTCAGTATTATAGGTTTTCTCTTTTAAAAAGATTTCCCATTTATCATACCAGTCCCGGAGTTTATTGCACCAGGATTCTTTGTCACTTGTTGTAAGCAGGGAGGCTAACTGTTTTAATTCCACCCCTGCCTCCAAATGTGGATTGCGTGTCAAATAACGCGTTATAATAGCCTGTTGATGATAATGGCACATTTGTATTGGAAAATGCGAAAAAGCCTGAAATATGCCCCTTCTACCGTCACACACGATGCCGACGACATCCCAACCCTGGCCCTGTAAATAAGTGATTCCCTGTTTGTATAATGCAATGGTCTCATATTTGACATGCTGCCGGAAAAGGTTCCTTTTCAAATATGCATCCCTAAAAACCATGACCCCATAATTACGACGAAAATAAAATGTATCCATTATGATCACTGTTTTTCCGGGCTCATAAATTGGCCGAGTGATCTTATAACTATCTATCTTGGAGCGGACTGTCTTGATGGATAAACAATAATTTTTTGCTAATTGTGCACAACTTTGTTTACCATCCGTGTAATCGTGAAATATATCTTTCGGCAGTGTTTTCTTTAGCTTGGATTTATTCGAAAATCGATAACCACATTCATGGCATTTATAACTTTGAAAATGGTTCTTTTTGCCATTCTTTTTTGTGTTTTGGCTAGCACATCGGGGACATTTTTTTCTGCATTTTTTATCCTAAGAAAATAAAATCAGTTCTAACTTCCTAACACTCAATTTAATACAGCGTATTTAGCCCCCTAAAATTACCATTAGACCTCTTCTTAATTAAATCCAGCACTTTCCGAACAGCTATCGAAACCAACAAAGCTAAGACAAAGTGAAATGCCCAAACGGTTGCGACAAATTTCGCCGCGCCGTGCGCTTCCATGAATCCCACAAGAT
>Ga0210017_1002300_pt1 | contig 16352 bp, 12 predicted proteins | sample CryGeyCG2014_020_FD_183966 | JGI IMG/M metagenome (GOLD analysis project Ga0210017, IMG submission 183966) | Groundwater microbial communities from aquifer - Crystal Geyser CG08_land_8/20/14_0.20 (SPAdes) (version 2) | ecosystem: Environmental > Aquatic > Deep subsurface > Groundwater | place... | reverse complement strand
TATGGGATTCGTTCATGATTCTTAATTCATGATTCATACTTCTAGCTTGCCCCAGCGCAATATTCACCATTGCGCGGGCAAGTTTTGGTGGCGTCATCCCAGAGCGGGCATCCGAGCGCGGCTTGCCGTAGTCAATTTTCGACCAAAAATCAATATCTTGGACGGCAATTAGCCGACCAACGCCGCCATCGAAAAGACCAAGTTCAACCCCTTCGCGATCAAGTTTATATTGAAACGACTGTGCACTAGATAATCTATCATTATCTTTGCCGGCAATGACTCTGACTTTTCTTTTTTTGCTAAGTCGTTTCTTGATCTTCAGAGCAATCCTGAAGGAATCAATCTTTGATTTAGAGTAATTTGAAATTCCCAAAATAATCTTGCCCTTTGGGCTGCCGGCAAGAACATTGTCTATATTTTCTAAATTGGAAGCGACTTTTTGAAAAATTTTAATTGTGCCGCCAAGGATATTTATTAGATCGGCAACTTTTTTCGTATCGGCATTCAGTTTGATCTCTAAAACATCATCAGCTAAAATGGAAATTGCAAGGTCATTGCGAGGAGCTTGCGACAAAGCAATCTTTTCAGATAGATTGCCACGACCTTCGGTCTTGCAATGACAACTTGGTCCAAAACCAACACCAAAACCAGCCAAAACACTCTCTATCTCTTTTTGGCTTATTTTATTTTCACGACCAAGGATGAAATAGTAATCCATCGCAAATGTCTAAATCCGAATTAAGAATGACGAACAAATTAAGAAGTCCGAATGACAAATGACTAATAAAATAGTTGAATTATTAGACATTTGATCATTTGATATTTCTTCGCCTGCCTGCCGGCAGGCAGGTCATTAGTCATTCTGGTTTCGTTATTTAATTTTCAGTTTAGCAGAAAAAACTAAAATAATCGCTACCATTATGACAGAAGACCCAAAACAAAATACTCCCTTTGTTCATCTCCACACCCACTCTCATTATTCGATGCTTGACGGCATGGGCAAGATTCCCGATTTGGTAGCAAAAGCAGTGGCAGATGGCCAGCCGGCTCTGGCAATTACCGACCATGGAGCAATGTACGGCGCAGTTGAGTTTTATAAAGAGTGCGTGGGTCATGGCATAAAACCGATCATTGGCTGTGAGGTCTATATTGCTCCGCGAACCCTATCCGACAAAGTGCCGCGCGTTGACGCCAATTCGTATCACTTGATCCTTTTGGCTAAAAATGAAAAAGGTTATAAGAATCTGATAAAGCTGACAACAATCGCCCATCTCGATGGCTATTACTATAAACCGCGAGTCGATAAAAAGACGCTCAAAGAACATGCGGAAGGATTAGTTGCTCTCTCTGCCTGCATCAAAGGCGAGATTCCTTCAAAAGCTCTGGAAAGTATCGATAAGGGGCAATCAACGGTTAGGGAATATTTAGAAATTTTCCCCAAGGAAGACTTTTATCTTGAAGTTCAGCACCATCCAAATCTCTCAAACCAGGACAGCGCTAACAAATTGATGTTTAGGCTGGCCGAGGAATTTGGCTTGAAGGTTGTGGCAACCAATGACATTCATTACATAAATTCTCTTGATGCCGATGCCCAAGACGCACTTCTCTGTTTGCAAACTGGAAAGATGGTTGATGATTCGAACCGGCTGTCAATGATGAGCGACGATTATTCTCTGCTCTCGACGGAAAAAATGCTTGAGAATTTTCATGATCACCCGGAAGTAATAACTAATACAGTTGAAGTCGTTGATAAGTGCAATTTAACTCTAAAACTGGGCGGAATGATTTTGCCAGAATTTCCGATTCCAGAAGAATCTACTTTGGATAGTTATTTTAAGCTCCTATGTCGCAAAGGCCTGAATCGAATATATGGCTCGAAAAAACTAACTGACGTCGAGATTGAGAAGTTGAATGGTGAAGAGGCCAAAGCCAGCGATTTGTATCTTCCCCAAGAAGTTTGGGATCGTTACACCTATGAGCTTGGGGTGATTGAAAAGATGGGCTACCAAGGATACTTTTTAATCGTTGCTGACTTTGTTAACTGGGCGAAATCCCAGAAAATTGCTGTCGGGCCAGGACGCGGCTCGGCTGTCGGTTCAATAGTATCTTACGCCTTAAACATCACCGAGCTTGATCCGATCAGATATGACCTTTTGTTTGAGCGTTTTTTAAATCCCGACCGCATTTCCATGCCGGATATTGATATGGATTTTGCCGACTCCCGGCGCGGCGAAGTTATTGAGTATGTCGTTAGGAAATACAGCGCCGATCATGTTTCGCAAATTATCACCTTTGGCACCATGGCGGCGAGAATGGCGGTACGTGATGTTGGCCGAGTACTCGGCATGAGCTACTCTGAAGTTGATGTAATTGCCAAGATGATTCCCTTTGGTCGGACGCTCAATCAAACTTTCGAGGAAATTCCGGAATTCAAAACCCTCGTGAGCGCTGATCCAAGGGCAAAAAAACTGATTGATATCGCTAGAAAATTAGAGGGCGTAGCCCGTCACGCCTCGACTCACGCAGCTGGCGTGGTTATCACAAAGGATAAATTGATTGAATATTTGCCGATTCAAAAAGCGGCCAAAGGTGACATTTCGACTGTAACGCAATATTCGATGGGGCCGATTGAGGATCTGGGACTGATGAAAATGGACTTTCTGGGCCTCTCAAACCTGACGATTATCCAGAATGCGCTGCGAATCATCAGAAAGACCAAGGAGAAGGAAATCGACATCACTAATATTCCCCTCGATGACGGAAAAACATATAAACTTCTCTCACGCGGCGATACGATCGGCGTCTTCCAGCTTGAGTCGGACGGCATGCAGCGCTATCTCAAAGAACTCAAGCCCTCGGTTTTTGAAGATATCATCGCCATGGTTGCACTTTATCGGCCCGGCCCGATGCAGTGGATTGATGATTTTATCGCCCGTAAACACGGCCGCAGAGAGATCGAGTACGTTCACCCGCTGGCCAAACATGCGCTGGAAAAAACTTACGGCGTTATTGTTTATCAGGAACAAGTGATGCAAATCGCTAAAGATATGGCCGGTTTTAGCGGCGGCCAAGCTGATACTTTGCGCAAAGCGATGGGCAAGAAGATTCCCGAACTGATGAAAAAAGTCGGTAAAGAATTTATCGCCGGCGCGGTGAAAAACGGTGTTTCAAAAAAGATCGCCGAAAGTTTATATACTTCGTTGCAGGATTTTGCCCAATACGCTTTTAATAAAGCCCACTCCGCCTGCTATGCAATGATTGCATACCAAACCGCCTATCTTAAGGCCCACTTCCCCTCCGAATTTATGGCTGCACTAATGACCTCAGAACAAAATGATTTAGACAAGTTGGCAATCTGTATTGATGAATGCAAGAGGATGGGAATTTCAGTGTTGCCACCAGCTGCCAATGAATCTTTTGAAGACTTTGGCGTTGTCAGAGAGAATGGAAACGTTCGTTTTGGGCTTTCTGCAATTAAAAATGTCGGTGCTGGTGTGGCAGAGATGATTGTTGAAGAGCGCAAAAAGAACGGCAAATTTGCCAATCTGGAAAACTTCGTCACTCGACTTGATGGTAAAGTGATCAACAAAAAAACTCTAGAATCTCTAGCGATGGCTGGAGCGTTAGATGATATTGCCGAGCGGAATCAAGTTCTGGCCAATCTGGAAAAGATTTTGACCGCGGGGACCAGCTTTCAAAAGAACAAAAACTCCGGCCAGGTCTCTCTTTTTGCTGAAGAAGGTGGAAAGGAAATTGCTAAAATCGATCTTGAGGACGTACCTCCAGCTGACAAGAAGCAGCGCCTAGCTTGGGAGCGGGAGTTCTTGGGCATGTACGTTTCTGAGCATCCAATGTCTGACATTATTCCGCAACTTGCGCCATATCAGCTTAAAAAGCTGGCTGAGATTACCGAGGAGCATGAAGGGGAATTTTTGAGAGTTGCTGGAATTATCACCGGCGTCCAGGAAATTCTTACCCGCAAAAATAACCAGCGAATGGCTTTCATCAAAGTTGAGGATCAGACTAAAAATCTAGAAGTACTGATTTTCCCCAAGGTTTTAGCCCTCGACCCAAGCTTGTATATTATCGACAAAGTTATTGTTGTTGATGGCTTTGTTAGCAATAAGGATGGCGAGCTAAAAATTCTAGCCGAAGCAGTTTACCCGATTGAAAAGGACAAGACGATACGAGAGTTCCAAAAACGACCAAATAGAAAGAATGGGTCTAGCGGCTTTAACGGCAAGGGCGCCCCCAGATCGAGAAATGAGACTAAATTAACCACCCATCCCCCACAACTTGAAGAGATTTTGGTAATAACAATCCCCAAGAACGCTGATTCGACGATTCTGACGGAGATAAAAGAAGTACTAACTACTCATCCCGGCAAAAATCCTGTAATAGTTCGCGTTCCTAAAAATGGCGAAGACTTGCCTGACGGCAGTCAGGGTTATAAGGAGATGCGCACTAAGTCACGCGTTGACTCGAGTCCAGTGGTTAGAAGAAAATTGAAAGAGATTGTTGGGAATGAAAACATCCTGCAGCAATAAGTCGAAAGAATAATGTGATCGGCTCGTTTCTTCAGCTTCTTTGAATATTTTTTGTTATCTCTTGCTGGATTTGGTAGGGGTCGGGGATTTTCTTGATAATTAGCTGATTTTGGGTGCCGGCGGTTTGGATAACAATCTCACCGATATTAAATGTCGTGCCGATAATTCCGACTGTAGCATTCGTAACATCTTGAATTTTTGAATAGTCGGTTTCGGTAATTTGGCGATCAAAAAAACTCCGCTGGTCAACATTAATTACTCGTTGATTAGTAATCAGGCAAAAGCTGTTTTGATAGAGAAAATTAGCCTTAAAAATGACGCCGAAGCTAAATAATGCTGCTGCGCCGCCGATTATATAAAAAACCAGGCCAAAATCAAAATAGACAAAGACCACAACGGCGATCGCCAACGCCAGCGTCGTTTGTAAAAGCGGCCAAAAGAAAACAATTGGATGACGGCGAATAACGCGTTTCACAACCTCATTGGCGCGCTGACCTTTAAAAGTGAAACTTGAATCGTCCATAAATCAATTATAGCGCAAAATTATCAAATACTCCCCAAAAACGGCAGGATAGTGAATATCAGCATCAAGATAACAAGAATTATAAAGACGATTCTAACCCATTTTTTGCTTCGATCTTCAAACATTTTGCCGTCTCTTCTTGATAAAATTTAATACTAATATTAGAACTGCGACCAAAATAACTAAAATTGTTGAGGCGATGATTTTGTTCAGCGTTGTCGTCCGCAAAGCCACCCAGCCGAAAAGCGCGGCGATTAGATACATCGAAAGCACTGCTTGTGGGACGGTAAAACCGGCTGCCAAAAAACGATGGTGTAAATGGGTCTTATCCGGAGTAGTGAGGGGATTTTTGCCGCGTAAGAGCCTGACAGCGGCAACAATTAGGCCATCAACAATTGCAAAACCCAAAACCAAAAACGCTGTCGCCAATTTCCCACCAGAAATAAGCGGCAGAACTCCCAGCATTAATCCTAGAAACATGCTGCCGCAGTCGCCCATAAAAATCTTCGCCGGATAGAAATTCCAAAGCAGAAAGCCAAGGGTCGCAGCAGCCAAAATTATCGAGATTATCGCAACTGCCGGCTGTCCGACGCCGAGACTAAGAAAAAACAAAACAACTGCCGCGATTGCTGAAATTCCGGCTGCCAAGCCGTCAACGCCGTCAATAAAATTAACAACATTCATCATCCCGATCAGCCAAACCGCTGTCAAAAGGTCAGACCAGAGCGAAAAGTGATATGTGGTGCCAAATAAATTAACGGGGATATAAACACTATTTAAATTTATTGCTGGGCCAAATGGATTTGAAAGAAAATCAATGCCGATGCCAGAAGCAATGATCACGCCAACAGCAATTAACTGGAAAAAGAGCTTAACTAAAGCCGAAAGTCCCTTCAAGTCATCAATTAACATTACAGTTACAACCACCAACGATGCCAGCCAGATACCAACAATTTTCTTATCCAATCCGAACCAATGTCCCTGGGCAATTTCAGCGCCAGGTGCAATAGCGGCGAAATAAATCAAAGATACTAGCAAAAACGATGTGAATATCGCCACTCCGCCGATTCGCGGCAATGGCTTCTTGTGGCTGTCACGGGCACGCGGTGCGAAAACCAGACCGCGAGAGAGAGCAAAACTGCGAACAACTCCGGTCAGCACAACCGAGAGGATGAAGGTAATTAGAAGTGTCAAAATGTAAGACATAATTTCAAAGAAGTAATTACACAGACGATTACACCGAATTGACACTGATGAAAATGACTAAATCCGAAATCCGAATGACGAAAAAATTATTAAATGGTCAAATGCTCAAATTGACTTTCTTCGACATTCTGGTTTCGTCATTCTGTTCAGCCCTCAGGGTTAAACATCACACTCTCGTCAGCACGACGATATTCAAAAATTTCTTCCTGTGCGAACCAATGGGCGATTTCATGTTCGGCTTCCGATTTATTCTCCGAAGCGTGAACGATATTTTTAATTGACCGACCCTCAATATTGGCGGCAGCCGGCGAGTCAACGGAGAAATCGCCGCGAATCGTCCCGATCTCCGCTTTGTGCGGCAGTGTTGAGCCGGCGATTTTCCGCACCATATCAATGGCGTGAATGCCCTCAATGACCATTGCCATAATCGGCGCTTCGAGCAAATAATTTACCAGCCACTCCCGAACTTTTTTCCCGGCCTCCAGTTTATTATCGGTGCCCATTACTTCTTTCGGATCAATTCCGTACTCTTCAAAAGTCGAAAAACCCTTATGTCCGAGCCGCTCAATCCAACTTTCGTCTTTCGGATAATGATTGTCAATATGCTCAAGAGACGGCTTAACCATTTTCATCGCAATGATTTTCAAGCCTCGACGCTCAAAACGGCTGATAACTTCCCCGACCAGACCGCGCATTACTCCATCTGGCTTAACCAAAACCAGGGTTCGTCCATAGGCTGGGCTCTTTGTTTGTTTCTTCGCCATCTTTTACCTTTCCTTTTTAGATTTGATAATTTTTCTCGATATCCTCCCGAACACTTTCCGGCCCGATTGCCGCAATCGACATTTTCCCAAAATCCAGATATTTATTTGCCGTCGCTATAATCTCCGGTCGGGTTACTTTGCTGATTTTGGCAAATAGTTCTGCCGGCGTCAGGACTTTCTCAATATAACGCCTTTGTTTGATAAAAAATTCCGCCAGCTCGTAGGAATCCTCGAGTCCAATCTTTGCCTGGCCGACCAGATACGATTTTGCCCTCTGAAGTTCCTCCTCACTTAAATCAATTTTGACTTTTTCGTATTGCCGGGTAATCGATTTTAGCGCTTTGGCGGTTTTCCCAATCGCCACACCAGCTTGAGTGTAAATTGCACCGATATCGGCGAAATTTTCAAAATAACTTCTAACATCGTAAGCCAACCCCTGCTTTTCCCGAATCTCCTGAAACATTCTTGAACTCATGTTGCCGCCAAGAATTATTGATAGAAGTGCGACAGCTAGACGATCTTCCGAATTATATTTCGGCCCGGGAAAACCAACAATGAGATTTGCCTGGTTTGATTTTTTTTCCAGAAAATTAATTTTTTTCGGCTCTAGGCCAACTAAATTTGGGATGGCTGGAAGATTTTTGGCTTTCAGCGAGGAAAATTTCCTTTCTATAATTTTAATCACTGAATTCTCGCCAAGCACCGAATAATTGCCACAAACGCAAATCCGGAAATTCTCCGCTAAATAATGTTTATTTTTATAATCAAGCAATTTTTCTTTGTCTATTGATTCTATTGTTTTGATAAAGCCGCCAATTCTGCGACCGAGTGTTGTGCCGGCGTAAATGCCTTCGGCAAAAATATTATGCACATGACTTACCGGAATGTCCTCGCGCATTTTAATCTCTTCGATTATTACCCGCCTCTCCTTCTCAATCTCTTTCTCTTCAAAATTGCTGTTTATCAGCATATCAGACAAAATATCAGCGATTTTCTCGAAATGCTCACTGGCGGCTTTTATGTGATAGCCGGTAATGTCTTCCAGTGGATAGGCGTTGTATTCGGCGCCGAGCGAATCAAGCTCGCGAGAGATTGTTTCGGCTGTCGGTCTTTTTTTGGTGCCATCAAACAATAAGTGCTCTAAAAAATGACTGATCCCGGCAATTTCGTCTGATTCATTTCTTGAACCAACACCAACTTGAACAAGCAAGGTAATTGCTTCCGTGTCCTTTCTTGGCACCAACAACAAATTGGCGCCGTTTGCCAATTTTATATCCTGAAATTCCATAATTTTGATTTTTGAATTTTAACTTTTGAGTTAACTATGGTACGCCCGGCAGGAATTGAACCTGCGACCTTCTGGACCGCAACCAGACGCTCTATCCGCTGAGCTACGGGCGCATAAAACAGAAAATGACTAAATCCGAATTAAAAATGACTAAAAAAATAAGAAATCCGAATGACAAATGACTAATAAAATAGTTGAATTATTAGACATTGTCTTTTGATATTTGTTCACCTGCCTGCCGGCAGGCAGGTCATTCGTCATTCTGGTTTCGTCATTAAAGTTTTGACTTAGTCAAAACTTTATCCATCTATTTATCGTATCCATCACATCCTCGCCTTTCTCTTCTTCTTCTGGCAGATGTTTGGCGAGAAACAATCTAATCTGATCAGGATTTTCCGTTTCTATCGGCATCTCCACTGGTAGGGAAAAACGTCTAAGTTGCTCGAAGCGAATGACCACTCGGTCTTGATAAGGAAAGATCCAGAAAGATTTGAACTGATCAAAGGTATACACCCTGTTGTCAATTGTCACACCCTGATTATAGATGGCATAATTTTTCTTCTTGCCGCTGGAATGGGCCTGGCTCCCAAGAGCAAAGGTGGCAGCAACAACGACTGCAGCTGCGAGCCAAAGCTTAAGGTAGATAAAAGCGGCGGCAAGTATGACTGCAGCAATAATCAGATAGGCAAACCAGCCCCGGCTTTTTTCGTGGCTTTCAAACTCCACTGCTTCCCAGAAAAATGCCGGCCTGTCAGCTGGAGTGATTTCCACTTTCTCTTTAACTGCTTCTTTGTCTTCTCTAGCCATATTCCCCTCCACGACACATTTAAAAATCTAATAGTTTGTCGTGCCCGCCGTAGCGAAGATTCGGCTGCGTGGACGTAGACCACGAGACGAACCTGAGCGAAGGAGGGCCTAACTTATTTTTTAACACAACAGATACCAACATTATTGTCAGCTTAAACAAAGAATAGCAATTTTCTTCTGATTCGTCCAGAACCCGACGATAAAAAAGAAAAGCGCCCCCGCCCCTGGCGGGGGCGCGGATTCGAGCCTACGCGATTCACGGATCGCGCAGGGCGGTCTTCATGTCGTTCATCAGCCAGAGGACTTCCTGGTCCTCGGCGACCAGCTCGGCTACTTTATTGTAGCCGTAGAGGATGGTGGAGTGATCGCGCCCTCCGAAGTAGGCGCAGATCTTGAAGAGGGCACCCTCTAGCACCCGGATGTTCGACTCGATTCTCGTGGCCAAGAACTCGAGAACGTCGCGCGGAATGTCGGCCTGCTCGGCCGCCGCTTTCATCTCGAGGATGGCGATGCGCATCTCAACATCAGGGCAGCGCAGCTCCGCCAGAATGCCCATTTCAGCCGGCTGCAAAGACGGGCATTCATGACTTGTAGCTGACGTGGGGGACATCAGAAGCGATGACCACCTGCCTCCCGCCCATGCACAGCTCGTTGAAAACGTAGAAAAACTCCGCCTCTGAGGCCAGTTTCCCCGCGATGAACTGGATGTTGTCTACCAGCCAAACATCTGCGCGGCGATAGCTCTGCTGGAATTCGCCAGTTTGCTTGTCGCGAATAGCTGTGATGAACTGACTGACGAAGCCTTGGGCGGAGATGTAGACCACCCGCATATGCTGATGTTGCTCCAACACAGCATGCCCGATGGCTTGCATCAGATGAGTCTTCCCCAAACCCACCTTGCTGTGGATAAAGAACGGGTTGTAGGCGCGGCCGGGGCTGCAACATACCTGCTGGGCTGCTGCATGGGCGAAGCGGTTGCAGTCCGCAACCACGAAACTCTCGAGGGTATAGCGCGGGTCAAGCGGCATGCCCCCATCATTACGCGTGGCTTCATTGCACCCGGTAGTGCGATTAGGCCGAAGCGGCGCAGTTGGCAGAGCAGGCTTGGCTGTTTCGCAGAGTTCGAGCTGCAGTTCAACTGGCTCCCCTAATACCTCACTGAGACACTTCTCAACAGTTCTCAAATGGCGCTCTGCCACCCGTAGGGCAGTGCCATTCAAGACGCTGCAGGAAAAGATGCCTCCATCGAACCCCAGAGGTACGATCTGCTTCAGAACGGCACCGCATGTAGCCTGCCCGACTCGCTTCTCAAGAAGCGGCAGGGTTTCTTGCCAGGTCTTGTCGGCTGTCATGACTGTCATACCTGTCGCTCCTTTCGAGCGTTGTGGTGATACACCTTTCGGCTACCCGGTCGTAACAAAACAATTTTTTCTTTGCAATAAGCGGTTATTAGGTACTAAAAAATGGGTCTCCTAAACCCATAAAATCAATATCTTCATCAATGTTTCAGTTTAATGGCGGAAGCGAGAGGATTCGAACCTCTGGTGGTCTTGCGACCACACTTGTTTTCAAGACAAGCCCGATAAACCACTCCGGCACGCTTCCCTGGCGGAAAGGGCGAGATCTCGAGCGCCCTTTCGGGCTTCTAAAAACCCACGGTTTTTAGTATTTTCCTCCACAGTAAACTCCCGTTTCCCGACCCCTTCCCTATTCGAATCTCGCCACCACCCCGCATAGCCCAACAAGTTGGGCAACGTGGGGTGGCGGAAGGTGTGGGATTCGAACCCACGAGGCGGCTTTTAGACCACCGACGGTTTAGCAAACCGTTCCCTTAAGCCACTCGGGCAACCTTCCATAAATTCTATCCGATCTTAGCATTTTTGAAGCCAATTAGCAATCTTTATCCTCTCGCCACTACCAAACCCCAAACCTGTCTGGCGCCAGCGGCGCGTAGGACTTTTGCGCACTCCTCAAGCGTTGCGCCGGTGGTCGAGACATCATCAACTAAAATCACTGTCTTGCCCTTGACCAGTTCTTGATCCCCGCAAACAAATGCGCCGGCAAGATTTTTCCTCCGTTCTCTGCCAGAGAGTTCAACTTGCGATTTTGTGTTCAGCTTTCTCTTTAGGGCTATGCCGCCAGGAATATTTAATCTCCGACTAACATATCTGGCTAAAATCTCCGCCTGATTAAATCCACGCTGCCGCTGACGACGAGAATGTAGCGGCACAGGGACCAAAACTTTTTCCCCGCGAATTTTTCCCGCCTGTAAGCGCTGAATTAGCACCCCGGCCAAAACTGGCCCAACTTCTCTGATACCGGAGTATTTAAAATTGTGAATCAACTCCTTTGTCGGCCCGCTACTATAATCGGCGGCAATTAACATACCTGTCAAAACACTTCGGCCTCGACAACTGCAACAATATTGGCCATTCTTGGTAATTTTGCCACATTTTGGGCAGACAAAAGTTTTTATCAATTTTATTTTCTTCCGACAATTGCTACAAAGAAGTTGCCCAAATTCTCCACACCCAATGCAACTTTTGGGAAAAATCAATTCGAGAAAAAAATTGCTGATATTTTTCGCAAACATTTTTAGCTTAAAGTTTCCCATATCATCATAAACATAGTGTTGGCGATTTCAGCGATGGCGATGCCCTGGATAAGTGTCGCCGATAGATTTTTATCGCATGAAAAGATCGCGATTTTGTCAGCAAAAATGCAGATGCCGGCATTGAAATCCTGATCGCTCTTTAAGAAACGAAACTCCTGAAAATCCGTTTCTCCGCGACGCTCGATTTTTCGCGCGCCTTCAAAAGGAGGAATGATATTGTAAGATTTCGTCCGTCCGAACTGCCGACGCTTTTTACTAAAGTTTGTAACAAAAGAATCGAAATCATAATTTTTCAAAAATGCTTCGCCAAAACCAAACCAATACGAATCTTTATTAGATCTCAAAATTATCTCGAAAACCTGCCAAACGCTCTCTTTGCCTTCAAAATATGTCACCTGCGAATAGGAAACCGGATTCGACGCCAGCTTTTTTAGCGATGGAATTAAATCATTAACTCTATTATTAATTTCTTTGGCATTTTCCAATTGATTTTCTGCTTTTTTAGCCAGAAACTCCGGCGATCGTGGAGAAAACAAACGCTTTTTCGCTGATACTCGCTCAAAGGCAAAACCTTTTTCCTTTAGCCCGGCTATTGAATAATACAAAGTTGTTCTCGGCACTGACAACTCTGAACTTAACCGCGATATATTAGTCTGTCCCAATTTCAAAAGCGCAAGATAAGTTTTGGCCTCGTTTTCATTTAGCCCGAGTTGCTCTAATTGGTTAATTTGCGACATTTGTCCAACTCCTTCGTCACATTATTTTATATACATTATATCACATTATTTTGCTTTTTGTCCAGTAGTATGGATATTAGTTAGTTCTTGTGGTAGTATTATCAGTTCAGCATTCAGAAAAGGAGTGTGGGTGCATTGGATATCTCCAGAGCTAATGAGGCGATACGTTGTGGATATTCGTATCTTAATACACAGGATTGGAGGGAGTTCAACCAGTTGCGCCATGGACCAAGCGATGCGCTCCATTGGGCCGGGGCATACATTGCGAGATGCATGCCCTCGCTTGGGCAGTCGGTGATTGCGGCGGGGCATTTCCAATCTCTGCCGCTACCAGGAGTGGTATCTTTCAGCGAAAACGCGCCCCCAGATGCTGACAGTACAGCTAATAGTACCCTGGCTGTATTCGAGGCAACGGGTTTGCAGAGGCAATCCCTTGTCCCGGTAGCGGCATGCTATCTGCTTAGCCATCAGGGTGAAAATGGTGGCTTCTCGACCTATACCCATGAGGAAGTCAGGTGGATCTATCCGGGCATAAGTCCAGCCGATGCCATCGGCTGGACTTCTCCGCAAATGGATGTGACTGCCTTGGTGCTGAGGACCCTAGGTCGGATAATCATGGAGGGATATATGAGCGAAGAGCTCGTGACTCCCTGCAGGAGGGCTTACCAGTTTCTTCTTGACAACTTGGAGACTGGCGTTGCCAACGCCTATTGGTGGTCCACTGATCTGTATCTCCTGTACCATCTTTCAGAGCTCTGCTCTGAGTGGCCGGAGCACACTGCAGATCTGCGCGCGCAAATCCAGAGGATACTAGAGGAGATTCCCGCAAGGTTTAGCAATCGTTATGGGCAGGAGTGTCCGTTCTCCGGTGCGCTCGGGTTGATGACGCTGCTAAGGATGCGAGGCGCTGATCGTCAAGCAGAAGAATCGGTGAGCTGTCTGCTCGAGTGCCAGTGTGATGACGGATCATGGAGGGCTCCGCCGATTCTCAGAATTCCGAGGCCGAATGTCCTGTTGCCGTCAGAACAGGATCGCCATGTTCCCGAGGACAAAGGGTTGTTGACGACAGCTACCGTCACCCAAGCTCTCTGTAGATTTCAGAGAGTTCAGGAAAGGAGAGTGTAGCATGCAACTGCTCATTTTCACTAGCGCCATTGTCGTCCTAGCGCTTGCGAGCGGATATATACTTCTATACACAATTCGCAACAGGCATCGAAAGTGGGCGCCGTGGCTGGTAGTGCTAGCAGTTGCACTGGTACCGCCCGCGAGCTTGATTTGGGTGCCGTTCGTCATGAGGCTGTTCTTCAGCACTAGCTAGGTTTCCGAACCTCCGGCTTTGCTTAACCGCAAGCCGGAATTATTTTATTTAGTTGACGACATTTTCTGTTATCGCTATAATGAAATTAACTGATGGATTTGGGTTTTATCTCTGTCCATCTGTGTTAAAATTAGTGTAGTTAAGGAGGGGACAATCGCTGAAGAAAACATCGAACTTTCAGAGGAAGAAACCGAGGGGCAACTGGCAATTGATGTTTACCAGGACGACGAGAATATTTATATTCTTGCCCCGATTGCTGGCACTGCGCCAGCTGATATTGATGTTTCAATCACCGATGAAGTGGTAACAATTCGTGGCGAGCGCAAGAGTGGCCATAAGGCTTCTGATGAACAACATTTCGTTCAAGAATGTTATTGGGGTTCGTTTTCGCGAACTTTTGTCACGCCAGTCGAGGTCAGTTCGGAAAAAGCCAAGGCAATATTGAAAAATGGGCTTCTATCTATTACTATACCAAAGAGTTCCAGTTCAAAAAGTAAATCACTGAAGATCGAGTTGGGATAGTGCCTAAACTAGATTGGAGCAGCTGAGTGAAAAAAATTCGCAAAGCAGTGATTCCGGCTGCGGGCTATGGCACCCGTTTTTTGCCGGTAACAAAATCAACACCAAAAGAAATGTTACCAGTAGTTGATAAACCGATCATTCAGTACGTTGTTGAGGAGGCAGTAAATTCCGGAATTGAAGATATTATTATTGTTACCGGCGCCAACAAACGCTCAATTGAGGATCACTTCGACCATAGCCTAGAGCTAGAAAATTACCTTGAAAAGGTCGGGAAAACCACTGAGCTTGAGCAGATTCGCAAGATTGCCAGAATGGCTAATTTCATCTACATTCGTCAGAAGGGTGCTTACGGCAATGGTACACCAGTACTCAACGCTCAGGAAGTGATTGGCGACGAGCCCTTTGCGGTTCTTTGGGGCGATGAATTTATTACTGGCAATCCGCCGCGGCTGCGACAGATGATCAAAGTATTTGAAGAGTTTAGCCGACCAGTGATTTCTGGCATTAGAATCTCAAAAAAAGCCGACTTATCGAGATATGGCATAGCTGATTTGACCCCGGTCCGTGATAATATCTTTAAAATTAATGAAATCGTTGAGAAACCTGACCCAGACAAAGCACCTTCAAATATGGCTACGCACGGCGCTTATATCTTAACACCAGATATTTTCGAGGCCTTAAGAAACCAGCCGCCTGGTAAAGGCGGAGAAATCTGGTTGGTGGATGGCATAAATCAACTGAAAACCAGAGGGCCGATTTACGCTTGTGAGATCAAGGAAGGAAAATATTACGATTGCGGTAATGTGCTGGAGTTCTTAAAAACCAATGTCGACCATGCCTTGAGACGAGAAGATATCGGCGAGGAGTTTGGAAATTTCCTTAAGGAAATTTCCAAAGAATTGTGAATTGTGAATTTTGAATCATGGTGTCCGAACCATAATTCATAATTCCTGATTCATAATTCATTCTGATGAAACTGGAGGGCATATGTCGGATAAATATAGACGTATAATCAAAATCATCGGCACCACACTTCTAGCCGTTGTTTTTGCTCTATCATTAACTGGCTGTGGTACGCAATCAACGACAAAACCGAACACACTGGTAATCTGGGGATTTTATGATGAAGATGTTTTTAAGCCAATAATCAAGGATTTTAAGCGGAAAAATAAAGGCCTGGAGGTCAAATACTACAAGAAGAACCTAGATAGTAACTATGAAAACGATGCTCTCAATTCAATGCTCTCTGGTCAGGGGCCAGATGTTTGGGCAATTCCTTCTGATTGGGTCTATCGCCACAAAGAAAAACTCGCCCCAATGCCAGAGGAGCTGTTGAAAAACAAGAAAATTGTGGCTAAAGATTATTTTGTTGACCCGATAATTAAAGATAACGTCTTCGACAATCAAATCTACGGTCTATCGCCAACAGTTGACGCGCTGCAAATTTATTATAATCCAACAATTTTTGACCAAGCTAAGAGCAACGCTAGCAAATTGTTAAAAGGAAACGATGCTGCCAGATCAAAAATTAACAAAATCTTTTCTAATTTCCCGGTCACCTGGGATGAATTTAATAAAATTATTCCCTATCTGACAACAAAAAACGGCTCGTTTATCTCTATAAGCGGCGCTGCTATTGGAACCAGCAATAATGTTACTTACTCCGCAGACTTGCTCTCACTTTTAATGCTCCAGAATCAGACAAAAATGCTCTCAGATGATCTTTCACAGGCGACCCTCAACTTACCAACAAAAAACTCATCTGGCCAAGATGTTTTTCCGGGAAAAAATTCACTTGACTTTTACAATAGTTTCGCTGATGCGTCACAATCAAATTACACTTGGGGTACCGGTATGCCAAATGATGTCGAGGCTTTTGTTCAAGGGAAAGTGGCGATGATTTTCTCCTATTCCACTTTGGCTGGCTACCTACAACAAATCTATCCGAACTTCAGGTTTCAAAGAGCGCTGGTGCCACAAATCGGGGAGTTAAACCCGATTATTGACTACGCTCACTATACGACTT
>Ga0210017_1002297_pt1 | contig 16369 bp, 21 predicted proteins | sample CryGeyCG2014_020_FD_183966 | JGI IMG/M metagenome (GOLD analysis project Ga0210017, IMG submission 183966) | Groundwater microbial communities from aquifer - Crystal Geyser CG08_land_8/20/14_0.20 (SPAdes) (version 2) | ecosystem: Environmental > Aquatic > Deep subsurface > Groundwater | place... | reverse complement strand
AGCTGAAGGAGCGAACCTTTAGAATTGGGAACATGGGGTACATCCGCCTCGAGGACATAGACGAGATGCTTCGGGCCCTTGCAGAGGTAGTAAAGTAGAAGAATTGATGCACTTTAAGGAGACGTGAAAATGAAACCATCTCACTTAGTGACTATTGCAGTTGTTTTAATGCTAATCACCGGGACCGTAATCTTTTGGTATGCAAAATTTTCTTCTGAGCAAGCTGATAAGGGGTACTCTTTTTCTGACAAAGTCGTTTTGGCTTATTATTACATCTGGTTTGAGAAAGAAGGGTTTGAAGGTAATTGGGGAAGTGCAGGAGACGCCCTCAAAGATATCCATCCGATTCTTGGCCCCTACAACTCTTGGGACCCATTAATTATTGAAAACCACGTAATGATGGCTAAGCGGGCCAAGATCGATGCTTTTGCCGTTTCATGGTGGTTTAGTTTGCATGAAAATGGGATGAATGCCACGTTGGATTTAGTGTTTCAAAAGGCCGCGCTTCATGACCTTAAAGTTTGTATCGACTTGGAGGCCGAGAATAGGCCGATGACAGAGATATCCAACAGTCTTCGTTATTACCTGACCAAGTATCGCAACCACCCAGCGGTCCTCAAGGTGGAAGGAAAACCCGTTGTGTTGATTTGGGGTACATGGGGTTATTTTCCGGAGAATTGGCAGGAAACTTTCAACATGCTGGAGGCAGAAGGGTTGTCAGCTTTTTATCTGGTTTCCGGACAGACCGGTCCCAGGTACTTGGGCCCATTCAAGTGTTTGGAGGAGTACACGTTAGTCGATATAAAGGATAATCAACTGTCTAGCCATAATCAAGAATTAAGAGGAAGGGTAGAAAATTACAACAATCACTACCCAGAAAGCCCTGCTCAATGGCATGCTACAATAATGCCTGGTTTTGACGAGCGGCACATTCCTGGGCGGGATGTACCACCGGGTTCTGCAGGCTGGAAGGAGCGCGATAACGGAAATTATTACCGAATGACTTTTGAGGCAGCGTTGGCTTCAAATCCCAACTGGATTCACATCACCAGCTTCAATGAATTGGCCGAACATTCACACATCGAACCCATGCAGGAATTTGGATGGACTTACATCGATATGACGGCAAATTTCGTGGATCAATTCAAACAAAAAGATAACAATGTGTGAGCGAATAGATTGGGCATCTAGACATTCGTCTGCAATTTTATGCACTACCTTTTAGGATATTTTATAAACTTACGGGAAAATCGTGTTCTGAGATAAATGGTGCTAACTCCGACCAAGTTCATCTGGATGGACGGTAAGCTAATCCCGTGGAAGAAGGCGAACGTGCACGTGCTCACCCACACTTTGCATTACGGCCTTGGGGTCTTCGAGGGCATCCGCTGCTACAAGACAGCGAAGGGCCCGGCGGTCTTCAGGCTCAGGGATCACATCAAAAGGCTCGAGAACTCGGCCAAGCTAGTCGGCATGAAGCTCCCTTACTCCGTCGACGAGCTCGTAAAAGCCACGAAGAAAACAATCAAGGCAAACGACATCGAGGAGTGCTACATCCGCCCAATCGCTTTTTACGGCTACGGCGTAATGGGGCTGAATCCAGAGAGGGCCCCCGTGAACGTGGCGATTGCAGTTTGGCCTTGGGGCACTTATTTGGGCGAAGAGGGCCTCAAGCGCGGCGTTCGAGTGAAGATCTCTCCTTGGGCAAGGATTGACAAGCGAATTTTGCCCCCACAAGCGAAGTTGGTGGCGAACTACGCGAACTCGATATTTGCGAAGCGTGACGCGTTGAGCTCGGGTTACGATGAGGCCATCCTACTAAACCTTGAGGGATTCGTCGCGGAGGGGCCAGGAGAGAATGTTTTTATCATGAAAGACGGGGTGCTGATTACCCCCCCACTTTCGGCAGGTGCACTCGGGGGGATAACGCGCGACTCAATCATAAAAATCGCCAAGGACCAGGGGATAAAGTTCAAGGAGCAAAATATCTCGCGCGAGCAGCTTTACAAAGCGGGCGAGGCGTTCTTCACAGGCACTGCGGCAGAGGTGACGCCAATCCGGGAAGTTGATGGCAAGCCCATAGGGGGCGGGAAGCGCGGGAAGGTCACAGAGAAGCTCCAACGCATATTCTTCAACGTGGTTCGCGGGAAAGAGCTGAAGTATGAGCCTTGGTTAGATTACGTTGGTGAGTAAATTGCCTCTTTTCCGTCGTCGAAAGAAATCACGAACTTTCACGCTAGAAGTCTTTCCTGTAATAGGTAACATCACCACAGGCGGATCCGCTTCAGCTTCAATAGTAGTGAAGCCGTCAAGCCGTGAGGTCACACCCGTTAATTTGTTGGCAGGCTCTACGCCCGAGGGCGGTGGGCTCTCATCCGGACTCGATGTCTCTTTCAGCACCCCGCTTGGGATACCACCGTTCACCTCAGTCATGAAAATTTCAACTTCCCCGGAACTCTCCCCTGACGTGTACCCGTTTCTTGTCATTGGCACAGGCGAGGACACTAAGCAGCTGGCGACCTACACGCTGATTGTGCGTTCAGAAAAGCTCGCTGCAAAAAAGCCTGTCGCCGAAGTTCAACCCGCCCAAGAACAAACCGCAGAAGAATTGCCAAAATAAATGTTACGGCGATAGACTTCTCCAAGCAATTCGGCAGGCGCAAGGGTTAATTTAGGCTACTACCAAACGACTTCGTGGTCAAATGAGATTGGGCAGGGATTTCACAAACCTCCTCTACTTCGAGTACCTGAGCGAGGAAGACAAGCGCAGGCTCAAAGCGGGCGAGATAGCGGTTCCAGATATGGACGCAATGGTTCAGGTCACCGCGAAGGCTGACATCGCGAGGCAGGTCGCGGTCGCAAAGGAGCTCGGTCTCGACCATGTGGAACTCGATGGTGCAGTCCCCAACTCCTACTTAGAATTCACCGATGAGGCGAAGCGGGAGGCTAGAGAGTTCGCGATCAAGCACGGCATCACACTTTCCCTGCACCTCCCATACAGTTACGTTGGAGCCAGCGTCTGCGCTCCCGAAGAATTAGATAGACAAGCAGCAGCTGGACTTCAGAAGCGCTACGTGGAGTTCGCATCAGAGATTGGGTGCAAGTACTGCGTGCTCCACCCGGGTGTGGTGCCGTTTTATCACGCGACCGGGAGGTACTTTGAACAGGTTGAGGCGAGCCTCGTAAAAACTGTGCTCGAACTCGGTGAGTTCGCATCGCAGCACGGCTTAGAACTCCTCCTTGAGAACAACACGGCCTTCGACAACGTCTTCGTCGAGCCCCAGGAGATATGCAAAGTTTTGGAAAAAGTCAGGGAGAACGGGATAAAAGTCCACTTCAACTTTGATATCGGGCACTGGTTCACCCGCGCAGATGTTGGCAGGGAAATACCAAACCCGCCTGAGAAAATTATCGAGGAAATCCCGGGCGGCCTGTTTAAGGAGCTCCATTTGAACGATTACATCCCCGGCAAGCGCGTCTTCCACCCGCCGCTTCACGATCAGATCGGCCTGCTGAAGCGGGAGAACCTCGAGCGGTACGCCGAACTCGTGGCGTGGAAGGGTGCCGAGCTGATAGTGGTGGAGACAGCGATCAAGACCAAGGAGCAGGTGCTTCAGCGCGACGAAATCCTGCGAAAGGAGACGGAGTACCTGAAAAGCATCTTCGGGTGAGTTCATGCCCAACGTGTTCTTGATTGGCAGGCCCGGCTGTGGGAAATCTGCGGTGTTTTGTATTATTGAGCAAGAGCTTCGCGCGAAGGGCTTCAGAGGAGAACTCAAACGCATAGATGATTTCCCCCTTCTCAAACACATCTTTGACACAGATATTGAGTACAAGCGCCACCGTCCGGCCCCAGGGAGCGGGGTGAAAGTCACGGATGACACAGTCTGGGACGACATCGCGAAAGGGCTCAACGATCAAGCGCTCGAGCTGCAGTCGCCTGATAGGTTGCTTTTCATCGAGTTTTCTCGCGACAGTTACGTCCGCGCTTTCAAGAATTTCAGTCCGGAAATACTAAAAAACTCGCTGATCGTTTACATCGATGCCCCCTTCAACGTGTGCTGGGAGCGCAACGCCCGCCGCGCGCGGGAGGAACAGGGGCTCGATGCGCACCTCGTCTCGCGAGAGGAGATGGAGAAGACCTATGCGAGGGACGATCACGATGGATTACAGAAGCATGTTGCTGCACCAGTCCTGATTATAAAAAATGAAAGCGACGATATGGAGAACCTGAGGAGAGAGCTCAAAAAAGTCGTCGATAGGCTTAAAATAATGGTAAAATAGTTTGTCTGGTGAAATCATCAAGAAAAATCTCGTGATTGCGGCGGCGGTGATAGGCATAATCGTGGTCGCAGCGGCGGTTTATCTAGTTTTGCGAAAGCCTAGCGAAGGGGGGGCGCCGAGCTTCACCATCTCGGTCAGCCCTAAGGCGCTTTCGGTTCCTCACGGAGGTTCAGAAAATCTAACGATAATTATCCAGCCCCAAGTCCCCAGCCGTTTGGGCTATGAGGTTGAGGGTCTCCCGGCTGGGGTGCAATATTCAGGTGGCCCTATTCTCGCTCCTCCTTTCAGAACTTTCGTGCTGACGTTCACCGTGGCAGAGAATGTCCAAGCGGGCTCCTACCCGGCGACGGTGGTTTGCGAGAATATGGATTCTGGTCTTAGGGCTTCGGACAACTTCACGCTGATCGTGACCTGATCCATGCGCGGGGCTATATTTTGGCTCGCTTGCCGTACTTGAAAGCAATGTTACACGCGCCCTCCGTGGTCACCATACAGCCGCCAACCGGGTGCTCCGGCGTGCAAGCCTTGCCGAAGAGCGGGCACTCACGCGGGTAGATCAGCCCTTTCAGCACCTCGCCACACCGGCACCCCTTCGCGAAGTCGGCAACCTCCCCAACGTGGATATCATACTTTTTTCTAACATCGTAACGCTCAAACTCTGGCTTGAGCTCAAACGCGGAGCGGGGAACTGCAGGAAAGCCACGCCATTTTTTGTCCACAACTTTGAACACCTGCGCCATTTTCCGCTGCGCTAGCGTGTTGCCCTCTCGCCTCACCGAGCGCGTGTACTCTATCTCAACCTCGTGCCGCCCCTCCTTGAGCTGTTTTAGCAGCATCCAGATGCCAAGCAGCACATCAATCGGCTCGAAACCAGCGATTACTTGGGGGACCTCAAATCGCTCGGAAAGCGGCTCATAGGGCTTACTGCCTATAATTGTCGAGACATGGCCAGGGCAGATGAAGCCATCGAGTGCGATCTCACCCGAGGATAACAGGAACTCCATCGCAGGGGGTATCAGGCGGTGGCATGTGAGCAAGCTAAAGTTCTCGGGCGGCTCGCGGAGAACCTCGGCGGCAGTCGTCGGGGCAGTAGTTTCGAAGCCTATGGCGATGTGTACCACATCTCGTTTTGGGTTACGCCGCGCGATTTCGACAGCATCGGCCGCCCCGTAGACAATCCGGATGTCTGCGCCGTCTGTCTTTGCCTCAGAAAGTGATGTTTTCGTCCCAGGAACCCTAAACATGTCACCGAAAGTCGTGATCAGAAGTCCGCGCTCTGCAAGTTCGATCGCCTCGTCGATTTCCGCCGCCGTCGTGACGCACACCGGGCAGCCAGGACCGCTGATTACCTCTAGCCAGTCCGGTAAAAGCGAACGTAGCCCGTGCTTCGTTATCGTCACCTCGTGCGACCCGCAGACGTGCATGAGTTTTACCCTTCGCCCGGGGTCGATTTTCCTTATTTCATGCAGAATTTTTGCCGCTAGGCCGCGTTCCCGATACATGTCTTGGATGGCAAGCGCACCAGCCATTTGAGCACCGCATGTTTTTAATACGCTAAAACGCCTATAGTTAACGGTGGTTGACCTGCGTATCTTAGCTGTCTCGGACTTTCACGGACAGCCAAGCGCCAATGAGAATCTGATGAAGTTCTTGGAGCGCGGCTACGATTGCCTCCTTTTGATCGGAGATATCACAAACTTTGGCCCACTGAGCGCTGCCGAAGACCTGATGAACAGAGTTAAAGCGGCTGGCGTGCCAGCTCTAACTGTGCCGGGAAATTGCGACCCTAAACAAATCCTTGAGGTCCTAGACAAGCATGGCATGAATTTGCATGCAAAGTGCGTTGAACTGAACGGTATCAACTTTGTCGGATTCGGTGGCTCAAATTTAACGCCCTTCAACACACCCTTCGAGTTCCAAGAGACGGAGATCCAAGAGGAGCTGGAAAAGCTGACATGCGCAGCCGGCAAAAAAATGGTACTCGTGACGCATGCTCCGCCCTTTGATACCGCTGCCGACATAACCGCTCAGGGTACCCATGTAGGTAGCAAGAGCATCAGGTTGTTTATCGAGCAAAGGCAGCCGTTAGCGGCGATATGTGCCCACATTCACGAGGCGCGTAGCACAGATAAGCTCGGCAGAACCCTTGTCGTGAACCCAGGGCCGATAAGCAAGGGCTTTGCGGCGGAGATAGAGATATCAAGCGGCGTTTCCGCCAAGTTGCTCGGCCCATGAGCAAGGCGAGCCGATGGGCCGCGTTAAGGCCGCGAGGCCATCCGAAAAGCACACGTTATATTGTCCGAGGTGCGGATCGAGCAGGCTCAAGTGGGCCTCTGGGCTTCCACAACTCTGGTCGATTTACGATTGCTCGAACTGCGGGTATCGTGGTGCCCTTGTCATCGAGGACGGAGAACTCGCAGCGAAGATAAGAAAAAAATGGGCTAAATAACACCAGTCGCCTTTGCCAACCGCTCGGCGGCCCCCCTCTTTAGGCCCTTCTTTAGAATTGTGAAGCGCTCAGGCCTGATGCAGTGTGCAATCGTGAGGGCCTTGATGATGTGTTTTGGTGCGATTCCAAGCTCTTTTGCGTTTGTCGGGCAGCCCACCGTCTGAAGGGCTTCGCGTATCGCTTGCCAGTCGTTGCCGTGCAGGTACATCATCATTATGGCACCCACGCCGCACTGCTCGCCGTGCAAAGCCGGTTTTGGGGCGACTAGATCGAGGGCGTGGCTGAAAAGGTGCTCAGAGCCACTCGCCGGACGACTACTTCCCGCAATGCTCATGGCCACGCCACTACTTATGAGGGCCTTGACAACCTTGCGCACGCTCTCCTCGGTGTGGCGGCGGATAATCTCAGCGTTTTCCAAGACAAGCTGGGCGCTCATTGAAGATAGGGCCGCTGCGTACTCGCTGAATGGTTCGCCTTTAAGGCGGTGGGCAAGCTCCCAATCTCGGACCGCCGTTAGGTTCGCCACAAGGTCCCCACAACCAGCCGCCAAAAGACGGCGGGGAGCACGTTTGATTACCAGCGTATCGGCAATGACTGCGATAGGGGTCTGAGCCTCGATGGAAGTGGGCTTTTTTCCACCTTTTATCGATGCCCGTGAGGAGGCTATGCCATCGTGCGAGGCAGCCGTTGGCACGCTGACGAATGGTTTGCCCTCGTAGAAAGACGCAAGTTTTGCAACATCTATACATCTCCCCCCACCCACACCTAGCAAGAAATCGATTTTGTTTTCCTTGACGAGTTTTTGGGCAGCATTCACAGTTTTTATATCAGCTTCTTTGATCAACACACAATCCGCGTCAAAACCGATCTCCTCGAGTGAGCGATGAACGCCTCTACCAGCCAGCTTGAGCGTCGTTGAGTCGGATACAATGAGCGCCCGTTTACCCAACTTCAACCTCCGGCACACATCTGCAACTTGGCCGATGACGCGCGGACCCATCCAGACCTCGCGCGGCAGCTCCATTCGCTTGGGTTCTTTCATCACACGACCATCAGAACTTGCGAGTAAACATTTAAATATGCGCGATGGAACTTCTTATTGCTGCTTCTAACGCGGCAATTTTTCAGTTGAGGTGCTAGTTTGGAGAAAACGCAGCTAAAACATCTCGAAGGAACGACAACCTTGGCGTTGGCGTGCAAGGATGGCGTAGTTCTCGCCACGGACACTAGAGCCACCGCAGGCTACCTTATCGCGAGCAAGATAGCGCGTAAGGTCTATCAAATAACCGAAAACATAGGCGCTACGGTCGCGGGTGGCGTGGCGGATACCCAAGACTTGGTGAATATCCTCCGCGCGGAGTCGAGGTATTACAGCCTGCGGGAGGGGGTGCCGATTGGTGTGCGGGCCGCAGCTTGTCTAACCGCCAACATACTTCACGCTTACAGGTTTTACCCATACCTTGCGAACTTCCTCATCGCTGGCGTGGATGAGAACGGGCCACAGATTTATTTCTTAGACTTAGATGGCTCGATGACAGAGGAAAAAATAGCCTCGATTGGCTCCGGTTCTCCAGTCGCATATGGGGTGCTGGAGACGGAGTTTAAAGAAGGCATGTCTACGGATGAGGCGGAGCCGATAGCCGTCAGGGCGATCAAGACAGCGATGAAGCGAGATATCGCGACGGGCAATGAGGTCATGCTCGCGATTATCACAAAGAAGGGATACAAAGAGTTCTCCCCAGCGGAGATCAAGAAAATAGCCGCATGATTCAAGTTAGCCTTTCAAAAAGTTGGTTTGCATGGCTGCAGAGGAACTCCTAGCTGAAATTAAGCGGATATTGCGAGAGGAAACGCCATTCGCCAGCTCGATTTCAGACGTGGATTTTGAAGGTCCGAGGGTGGTATTCTATTGTAAAAACCTTGACCTGCTTATGCAAGATGGAGATGCGATAAAAGAGCTTGCTCGCAAAATCCGCAAGCGAATAACTCTCCGCCCAGACCCATCGATCCTAACCGACCCAGAGCAGGCTGAGAAGGACATCAGAGAACTCGTCCCGGAGGAGGCAGGGATAACAGACGTGATATTCAGCCAAGATGTGGGGGAGGTGACGATAGAGGCCAAAAAGCCGGGAATAGCGATCGGCAAGGGCGGGGCCCTGTTACGGGAGCTGATGAAAAAAGTCAGTTGGACACCAAAGATCGTGCGCGCCCCGCCTATCCAGTCGGACATCGTGAGGGGCGTCCGCTACTCGATCATCCAAGCCGGGGCAGACAGAAGGAATATCCTACGCAAGATTGGCAGGCGCATCCATCGTGAACCCAAGGCGAAGGGCGAGTGGGCCCGGATTTCTACCCTTGGGGGCTCGCGCGAGGTCGGTCGATCTTGCTTTATGTTGCAGACCCCCGAGAGCAAGATATTGATGGACTGCGGCGTCAACGTCGCATCTGAGGATCGAGCTTTTCCGCACCTCGAGGTCCCGGAGCTCAGGATACAAGAACTCGATGCAGTCGTTATCACCCATTCGCACCTCGATCATATGGGGTTCGTCCCATTCTTGTACAAATACGGGTTTGAGGGCCCAGTCTACTGTACACCTCCAACGCGAGACTTGGCAGCACTTTTGCAGCTCGATTACGTGGAAGTCGCCGAGCGTGAGGACAAGCCGCTACCGTACGATAAAAAAGATATCAAGACTTTTATCCAGCACACCATCCCGCTTGACTACGGCGATGTAACCGATATATCACCAGACGTCAGGATAACATTCCACAACGCCGGCCATATCTTAGGTTCAGCCGTTGTTCACGTTCATATCGGCGAGGGCCTGCATAACCTCGTCTACACGGGCGACATAAAATTTGATCGGACGCGGCTCTTCTCTCCAGCGGTCTACTCTTTCCCACGTTTGGAGTCCTTAATTATAGATAGCACTTATGGCGGGGCGGACGACCTTCAGCCACACAGGATAGACGCTGAGAAGGAGTTCATCAAAATTGTCACAGATACAGTTAAGCGAGGCGGAAAGGTCATCGTGCCAGTCTTTTCGGTCGGGCGCTCTCAAGAGATAATGATTTTGCTCGAGGATTGCAAGCGCAAGGGAATCTTCGATGGGGCCCCAGTTTACTTGGACGGCATGATTTGGGAATCGACAGCTATCCATACAGCATATCCCGAATACCTGTGCCCCGACCTCAGAGACCAAATCCTACATCAGGGAATGAACCCTTTTCTGTCAGACATGTTTGTACGGGTGGCGAACCCAGACCAACGGGCGCAGGTGATCGATGGCGAGCCTTCGGTGATTTTAGCCACTGCGGGCATGATGACGGGTGGGCCGGTGATCGAATATTTCAAGATGCTGGCTCCCGACCCGCGTAATAGCCTTATTTTTGTCGGCTATCAGTCAGAGGGCTCACTCGGTCGTAGGATACAGAAGGGCTGGCGGGAAGTACCGCTGAGGGGGGCTGGCGGGAGGGCAGCGGAAGTGAAGGTAAACATGGAAATACATACCGTCGATGGGTTCAGCGGTCACTCGGATCGCACACAGTTGTTGAATTACGTGCGCAGGATTAACCCAAAGCCCGAGCGCGTGATATGTTGTCATGGTGAAGATACGAAGTGCGTCGATCTAGCCAGCGCGATGCACAAGCTCTTCAGGATTGAGACTCGGGCACCGCACAACCTCGAAACGATCAGGCTGTTTTAGCTCCCTCGAAAATTCTAGCCGGGCCCGTTTTGAGGGATTTCAGCTCGCGTTGATTGAGGTAGTGTTTTTTGGTCCTCTCGTCAACGATTGCGCTGTTGCCGAATGGATCCATAATTATCAGTTTTGCCTTCAGCTTACCCCCGCGAATTGCATGAATTTTTTTCAAAATAGCATTGCCGCGTTTTCGTTTTTGCGGCTCAACTTTCTTAATCGCGAGCTTTAAGATGTTTTGAATTCTGTCGAGAACCCCCTCGATGTTTGACACGTATCCTTGGGATGCTGGTCCGGGCTCGATCGTCACACCAAGCTTTGGTACCTTTACTGTTCCAGTGCTAGATTTTACTACCCTTACCAGCATATCGGATTCGGAAGCAATCGTGAACTCGTAGCGCGCTGGCCTTTGCTCACCCAAGCACATGACGTCAGCGTGTCTGAACTTGCAGGCACTACAATTGAGCGAGGTGCTCATCACCTCTCCGAAGTAAGGAATGGCGTCGACCCTCCCCTTAACATGAAAAGTTCCCACAGCTCCGCAAATAGGGCAGCGTTCGATAGGGAGGGTAAACTCCCTCTGTTGCATTGGGGGCACCTTAAAATTAGACCTCAGATTCCTTCTTGAACTGTAGACGCACAAACCTTGGGGTAGCAAGGACTTTTGTTTCGGTCAGCCTGCCTACCTCGCCACCTATCCCTTGACAGATGCCTTTAAGCTGGTCTATTGCGCGCTTAAGATCAGCCGGGTCCTGCTCCATCAGAGGAGTGATGTCAATGACAACAATGTTTCCAACCCGCAGCTCGTTCGCCACGCCCTGCACATCGGCGAGGCTCTGCATATTCATGCTTTTGACAAATATGGGCTCGATCTCCGAGACCCTCTTAGCAACAACAGCCTCTTCGACCTCGACAACAGGAACTTCCTGAGCGATCTCTTCTGGCCTTGCCGTGGGTGGTCTTCGCTTGAACCTATCAAATATCCCCATTTCACATCCCCTGCCAAATGCCCGATGGTTTCCTTGATATTTAACTCTTTTCTAAAAAGAAAAATGGTTCTTATTTAGCTGATGTGCTATTTAAGCGCTCAAATTTTGAGGTTTCAAGCCGTTTTGATGCGTTTTAACACATTTTTCTAAACAAGCTGATCTTTCGAAACTGATAAAAACGGTACCCTGCTAAAAACACCCTGTAAACGCGGAATTTTGCCAAACAGACGCATTTTATGAGAGGCAGACGAGTTAAATACATACGAAAAATGCCGATTTTCTACACAGCCCCAACGATGGAAATCTGCAAATCGGTTTGATTATTGATTCACGCGGAAAGTTTCCATATTTCGTCCCCAACGTGGTGCAAATTTTTAACCACTCGCCCCTTTGGCCCCTTCATCGATGCCCCCCCGACCAGCGCCAAGCCGATGGCAAGTGCTTTACCATGGCGTTCGTCAACGATTACTACACAGTCACCCATCGAGATGCCTTCATCAGTTGACACGATTCCCGGGGCCATGATATCAGCGCCACCGGCCACGTGGGATACAGCCCCCATGTCAACGATTACTCGTTTAAGCGGGATTTCTTCGATTGAGAAGAGGGTGGGAAAAATGCCGTCTTGTGTTCTAAATGCTATCGGTTTTTTATTCACGAGCACGACTTCGCGATTGTCTTGAAGTTCAACAATTTCGATGATTCCGTCAAGGAGTTCACCGGCCACGCTGCCGAATTTTTCCACGAACTCATCACGCATTTGCTTGACCAACGCTTTTCGCGGGGGAAATCGTCGTTTGATTGGCATCACGTTAAAAAGGGCGCGATACGCTTAAATACGCAGCTATCGAGGAGGTGATGATTTTCATGGCTGCACAGCGACCTCTCGACGTGTTGAACCGCGCCCTTGGATCCTCGGTGCTCGTGAGTCTCAAGGGAGGCAAGGAGTTTCGGGGTAAACTGAGCGGTTTCGACGTGCATGTCAACTTGGTGCTTGAAGAGGCAGAGGAGATCCAAGGCGGGCAAACGGCAAAGCGATACGGTACGATGATCATCCGCGGCGACAACGTCGTCTTCATCTCGCCAGCCGGGTGATGGATTGGTTAAAGGCACATCTTCGATGGGCAAGCGCCACAAGGTTGTGCACATACGTTGCCGACGCTGCGGTAGGCGCGCTTTTCATGCACAAAAGGGAATTTGCGCTGCATGCGGCTACGGCAGGTCTCGCCGGATCACCCGCTACAACTGGAAGGTCAAGAAAATTCAGGGGCTACGGCTTCGCTAGTTGATGTCGCACGTTAGACATTGTGCGGTTTCACGTTTGGACATTACAAAATCTCTTAAGCTCGGATGACGACCCTCTTTTAGTGGGCCGGTGGCGAAGCCTGGTATCGCGTCCGCTTGGCAGTTGAATAAACCAACCAAATTGCGGAAGGGCGCGGGTTCAAATCCCGCCCGGTCCACCACTTAGATTTTATACGAAGTTGCCCAATTCTAACCAGGGCCCGTGGTCTAGTGGTTATGACGTCACCTTGACATGGCAATGCCGCAAAAAGGTGAAGGTCCTGGGTTCGAATCCCAGCGGGCCCACCATTTTTAAAGTCGCCGAGCAGTCTCAATTGCGGGCGCACTATGAAAATTATACTGGCATCGGTTAGGGATCCAGCGGGGCAAAATATCATGACTCAACTTTTGGAGTTCTTCGATTTCAAACGAGCAAATATTCCAAATGTTAGAGCGGCGCATGTTTGTGACGATGTGCTTGCAGCCACGGTTGATAGCGTGGTTCAACTCACGTCTTTACCAGTCGCTGCGGAGGAGGTCATCGTTGCATCAAGACACGCCAGTGAATCGGGAAAGCCCACCCTAACGGTTCATGCACCCGGCGAGATCGAGAAACGAGAACTGGCAGTCGCCTCCCCACCGACGATCAAATCGGCACTCAAAGCTTTGGCGAGGATGCGGGATGAGTTCGAGCTTGCGTACGAGGTTTCCCTCGAGGCAACCCACCATGGACCGACCAAACTCGATGTCCCAGTCACGTTCGTGGAGGTTGGCAGTTCGCAAAAACAGTGGCAGGATAAAAAGGCGGCCGAGGCAGCGGCGCGCGCGATAATGGAAGCCGTCACCTCCTCGGTCAAGGGGCGACAGGCGATAGGTTTTGGTGGCCCGCACTATGCCCCCAGACACACGGAGGTTGTCCTACGCACAGATGTCTGTGTCGGCCACATCTTGCCGAAGTACGTGAAAATCGATGAAGGACTCGTGAAGCTGGCGATGCAACGCACCCAAGGCAAGGCGAAGCTTTTTGTGCTTGATTGGAAGGGGTTGGACGCGAGGACTCGAGTGGAAATAATGAGAATGGCGACCCAATTTGGTGTGACAGCCATCCGTGAACACCAGCTACTAAAGGAGGCAAATATTTAAGTAATCCATGACCGAGTTTCGATTGCGGAAATGACGGAGAGGATGAAGTGGAGAAATCTGATTTTAAACCAGAGAGCGGGTTCGAGCTTGCGCTCAAGACGGCCCCCCAGCAGGCGATGTCAAAACCTGAAGTTCTACCAGTTTCTGTTTCTATGGATCGCGAACTTGAGCAGGTGCTGGAGCAAGCGCGCGCGAGGATAATTGTCGTTGGATGCGGCGGTGCAGGTTGTAACACAGTGGCACGCATAATGGAGGTCGGGATTCGAGGCGCGGACACGATTGCGGTAAACACGGACGCGCAAGACCTCCTTTACACGACCGCCGATCGCAAGGTTCTGATCGGCCGTGATGTGACGTACGGGTTGGGCGCCGGCAATGATCCAGAGAAAGGAGAGAAGGCCGCGCGCGAGGATGAAAATTTGATAAAGGAGCAGGTTCATGGCGCGGATATGGTCTTTGTTACTTGCGGTCTCGGCGGCGGCACAGGCACCGGGTCCGTGCCGGTTGTGTCCGAGGTCGCAAGAAAGCTTGGAGCTCTCACAGTAGGCGTTGTAACGTTACCGTTCGGGGTTGAGGGCAAGCGAAGGAGGCAGAATGCCGAGCAGGGTTTGCAGCGTTTGCAGCAGGTAGCTGACACCGTCATAGTCATCCCCAATGATAAATTGCTCGATATCGCGCCGGACCTCCCAATAGCCGCCGCGTTTAAAGTAGCCGATCAATTACTGATGGATGCGATCAAGGGCATAACTGAGTTGATAACAAGGCCTGGCCTGATCAACTTGGACTTTGCGGATGTGAGAACCGTGCTGCAAAATGGCGGGATCGCGATGATTGGGGTAGGCGAGTCGGATACAGAGAACCGCGCGGCTGAGGCGGTGGAGGAAGCGCTGAGCAGCTCGCTGCTGGATGTTGATATCACTGGGGCCAGAGGCGCTTTGATCAATGTCGTGGGTGACCCAAGCCTGACGTTGGAAGAGGCAGAGAAAATAGTGGGCAGGGTGTCCGAGGCGCTAGATCCAGAAGCGCATGTCATATGGGGCGCCCAAATATCAGAGGAGCTCAAGAATACTGTGAGGGTGATGGTTATCTTGTCAGGCGTCCATTCGCCTTACGTGTTGGCCCCAGGCGAGCGCCCGATGGTTAAGAGGGAGAAGGGGCCCGTTTCATCGATAGACTTGGGATTGGAGTTCTTGAAGTAGATGTTGCGGGAATTCTTTCACGAATGCAAGCGCGTGTGGAGAGTTGCTAGGAAACCGGATAAGAGCGAGTACTTGACAATAGCCAAGGTGACTGGCCTAGGAATTTTGCTGGTAGGATTTGTTGGTTTCATCATAATGATAGTCGCGCATCTCCTCGGCCTTTCGGTCGGCTAAACAGGTGATTGAGTTGGAGGAAAAACAAGAAATGATCAAGCCAGCCATTTTTGCGGTCAGGACAACGATTGGGCAGGAGAAGAGTGCGGCCGACATGATGGTAAAGCGTGCGAAGACCCACAACCTGCCCGTAAAAGCGGTGCTGGCCCCACCTGGGATAAGGGGCTACGTCTTTATTGAAGCTGAAGGGGAGACGGCTGTTGAGCAGGCCCGTTCTGGACTGAAACATGCGAAGGGGGTGGTTGGCGGTGAAGTATCGCTTTCTGAGATAGAGCATTTCCTGATACCCAAACCTGTTGTGACCGGGATGGAAGCAGGGGACATCGTTGAGTTGATTGCCGGCCCGTTCAGGGGTGAAAAGGCGAGAATCATGCGCATAGACCAATCCAAGGAGGAGATCACAGTGGAGCTTTTCGAGGCAACCGTGCCGATACCGGTGACGGTTCGGGGAGATCACGTCAAGGTGATAGAAAAGAAGGAGAAAAAGGGGTGAGCGGATGAAAGCGAGCGAAATGAAGCAAGACATGCGCAAGATAGACTTGGACCTGAAGATAGTGGAGATAGAAGAGCCCCGCACGTACACGAGCAGGACTGGGAAAGAAGGCAGGGTCACCACGGCGATCGGAGAAGACGACTCAGGACGGATAAAAATAACGCTTTGGGACAAAGACATCGACCGCGTCAAGGTCGGCAACCAGATACGCATACGCAACGGCTACTCGCGGCTCTTCAGAAATGAAGTCTATGTCAGCGCTGGCGTTTACGGCAAGCTAGAAGTGGTAGAATAGGTCACCGTCCTAATTCGAACCCACAGCTTTTTTATGCGCACATACCTATTTGTGAGAGAGCTCGGGAAAGAATTTCTCGATTGAGGCCCGCACATGAAATCCACAGTTAAAGTTTTAGTTGAGGGGGGTAAGGCGACACCCGGACCACCAATCGGTCCAGCTTTGGGACCTCTGGGCCTGAACGTCGCCCAAGTGGTGGCGAAAATAAATGAAAAGACGGCGGCCTTTGGTGGAGTAAAAGTTCCAGTTAAGATAATCGCAGATAAAAAGACCAAGCAATTCGAAATCGAGGTCGGTTCCCCCCCCGTGGCAGCGATGATCAGGAAGCAGCTCGGCGTAGAGAAAGGGGCAAAGACCGCCG
>Ga0210017_1002295_pt1 | contig 16380 bp, 17 predicted proteins | sample CryGeyCG2014_020_FD_183966 | JGI IMG/M metagenome (GOLD analysis project Ga0210017, IMG submission 183966) | Groundwater microbial communities from aquifer - Crystal Geyser CG08_land_8/20/14_0.20 (SPAdes) (version 2) | ecosystem: Environmental > Aquatic > Deep subsurface > Groundwater | place... | reverse complement strand
TGTGGAAGGTCTGAAGATTCACTAGACCGTTTTTGATTGGACCCCTCTCGATAAAATCTTTGACTTCCTTGGTTATATCGATAAAATCCAACTCCCCTTTCGTTTGATACTCGAGTATTTTGTTTGCAGTTTTCATTATGTTTAATAATTATATTTTTCTTTCGACTAAATAATTAATGAATTCTTTTAATTGATTTTTAGCCGGAGAATCCGTTAGGAATCCATCAATCTTATTCCAAGAATCTTTTATTAATTTTTGAGCTTTCTTCCTGGCGTAATCAACGGATCCGTATTTATTAATTATCCCAAGGGCTTCGTTTCTCATTTTCTGATTTTTGGTATGTGCATTAAGAATTTTTATTAATCTTTCTCTGTCACTTTTTTTTGCCTTCCGCAAGGTATGAATAATAATCAAACTTCTTTTCCCCTCGGTAATATCTTTCCCCAATCCTCCTTTTTTCTTCGCGAATTCCTCGCCGGTTAAGTCCAGAATATCATCCTGAATCTGAAAAGCGATTCCGATCGCTTCGGCCATTCGCCCTATTTCCTCGGCTAATTTATCTTTGCCACCGGACAGCAAGACGGCTAATTTGGCAGTCATTCTGGGAAGGCAGCCGGTTTTGAAAACGCACATTTGAAGGTATTGCGCCTCACTGATCTTCTCGGTTTTTCCTTTGTGCCAATAAATATCCATTGCCTGACCAAGATGCAAATTAATCATTTCCTGAAAGTAAACCTCGTAAACCCTGATCAAGACCTTATCCTTAAACTTGTCCTTATTTTTTACTAAAGCTAATAAAGGCAAAAAATAAATAAAATTCCCAGCGTTAATGGCAATATCGATTCCAAAAATCTTATGCAGACAAGGTTTGCCCCGCCTCATTAAACTATCATCCTCTATATCGTCCACAATGAGAGTTCCATTATGAACAAGCTCCGGGATAATAAAAAAATCTTTAACCTTTTCCACATTCCCGCCGACAGCTTTAGTAATTAATAGAAACAATAGTGGCCGCCACCTTTTTCCTCCCCGGCTCAAGAAATCCCAAACCGGCTTCGTTAAAGCCTCTTCGGCCGCCTCCACGTGAAAAGAGTAATCCGGTTTTCCGAAAACGAATTCCAACCATTTTTCGGTTGCCTTTCTTGGAAAATATTTTTTAATTATTTTTTCAATTTCCATGCTCAAAGAAAATTAACTTCTTTTCGCGCCTCAGCTAAGGCCTCGGCTTTAAAAGACGTTTAAAACGACCAGGAAGCTAAAAAGAAAAATGCTGTAAAAATCCAGTGCTCTATACGACTTGTAATCTTCCTTCGTTTTCGATTTTTGGAGAAACTGAAAAAAGAAAAGGAAAATTAAAATCGAAACAAAAAACAAAAAGAGGTGCTTGGGAAAATCCAATAAGAAAACAGGGAAAATAGTTAAAGGAAAAAGCAAGGCAAGCAATTGCAACAACCTTTCGGAAAAATTTTTGCCAAAAACGCAAACAAAGGTTTTTAAGTCAGCTTCCTTGTCGGAATCAAAATCCTCAAGATGGTTTCTTAATTCCAGGGTCAAAGAAAGATAAAAAATAGAAAGAGAAAGAAAATAATGGAATAGGTTCCATTCCGATTTGAAAACTAATAATGGCAGAGCGAACCAAAAAACGCCAGCAAAAAACCCATGAGAAATCAGATCTAAGACCGGCCTTCCTTTAAACCTCAAAGGAGGAGCAGAATAAAAAAAACTGACAGTTAAGCCTGCCAAGCAAAATAGGAAAACTTTCCAGCCGAAAATAAGCGAGAGAGTTAATCCAAGAAACCCCGGCAAAATCGAGAGAATGAAAGTATTTTTAAATTTTATCTCCTTTTCCGCCAGAGGATTGATTTTATCATTTCTGTTCTTGTCTTCCTTAGTGTCAAAACAATTATTCACGGCAAAACCAAAAGCTAAAAACGAAATAATTAAAACAAAAAAGATAAAGATATCCATCAATGGAAAAAGAAATCCCTTCGCAACCAAAAATCCTAAAAAAGCCATTAGAAAATAGGCTCTCCATTCCGTTATCCGGAAAATTTTAAGATAAGATTTTAAATTTTTCCCCATAGTCAAAGAGATAAATTTCTTTTCCACCTTCGTTTTTACTTCGTAAAAACTCGGTTTTTAAAAACTTTTTTAAGGGCGATTTTAAACCAAGGAGTGAAATTCGAGGGGTTTTGACTGATTTCTTTTTTGAGATCTTCCATTTCTATCCAGCGCCAGTCAGCTACCTCCTTGGGACAAGGCTTTATTTGACCGTCGTATTCGCCGGCCAAAATAGTGAGAACTTCGTTTTCCGAACCTACTTTCTCGAAAACGGCACGATATTGAAATTTGCCGACAATTTTTAAGGGGCAGAAGAATCCCATCTCTTCTCGCAACCTTCTCTTCCCAGCCGTTCCAAAATCCTCATTTTTCCGGGGATGACCGCAACAAGTATTCGACCAGTAAAACGGCCACAAGAGCTTTAATTTGCTTCTTCTTTGAATTAACAGCTGATTTTTCTTATTGAAAATATAAATCGAGAATGCTCGATGCAAAGCCCCTTTGCCCAAATGGCATTTTAGTTTATCCTCAAAGCCGATCACCCTATCTTTCTTATCAACCAAGACTAATTTTTCTGTTTTGTTATTCAATTTAAGATTTTATCCAATCTAAATATTCTTTATTGCCCTTTCCAATGAGAATCTCCAAAATGCAGGGCACAGAATAACTATGCAGTTCCTTAACCGCCTTTTCAATTTTCTTAAAATTTTTCCTTAAAGTTTTTACAATCAAAACTGCTTCCTTGTCTTTTTTTATTTTCCCTTTCCACCAATAAACCCCGTTAGAAATTCTACCCAATTTTACTAAACGCTTGTCTTTAGTTTTCTGAACATCTTTACCAGAATTTCTAACGGGGTAAATTGACTCAATTGGAAAAATATTGTAACAACCAGCCAATCTTTTTTTGACTAAAACTAAACTAATCTTTTTCGCCTCTTTTTTGTCTTTGCAAGTAATGTAGACAAAATCATAATAAGCCAGCGGTCGGACTCGAACCGACCACAATTTTATCATTTAGGAAGGGACTATTCTTATATTCCCAATTTTTTATAAGATGTGAATATCTCTTTTCTAATTTTAAATAATCTTTCTTTAAAAGTAAAATTAAATTTATGTTTGGATAAAGTTTCCTAAATTTTCTATCCCTTATTTTAGAATATTTCCACAGAAAATTTTTAACTTCAATATAAATATTATGTTCTGGTAAATAAAAATCTGGAGTATAATTTTGTAAGCCTAAATCAAATATTTTTGGTTGATATACCCACTTAATGCCCAGATAATTGAACAAACGAGCGATATTCGCTTCCCAACGACTATAAAAATAAATTGTATTATTAATATCTTTTCGAATACCAGCTTTCCCACGAGCAGCCTTCGGCGACGTCAAATGTCCCCCTATAACATCCATCGCACATTGATTACTGCAAAACTTCCTTTTCATCCAGCGCTCTATCAAAAATACTTTCTTACATTCAGGACTTGCGCAAATAACTTTAACTCTCGGCACTTTTATAACTCCCTTAAATGGACTTCTTTTCCCTTTTAGCGATTTTGCTACCTTTAGTCTAGTTTCTTGAGATGGAGGTTTTCTGTTTTTATTATTAACGCGAGCCGCGCAACTCTGGCTGCAATAAATTTTTGGATTACTCGGAATAACTTCGAAAGTTCGGCCGCATCCTCTTCTATCACATATTCGTTTTTCTCTTTTGAAACGAAAATCAAAAATACCCCTCTTCCAATTTTCTTTTGTTATTGCACTTTGTTTTTCTTTATATTCCTTAGTGTTATAAAAAGAATCAGCCATTAATTTATTATACCAATAAAAAGAGCTGAAAGCACGACTTGAACCTACTATCTCAAATAGCCTCCTGTCAGAATTGAACTGACGTCTGCGGTTTACAAAACCGCTGCTTTACCACTAAGCTAAGGAGGCAAATTATATAGATTTCATTTTGCTCGCAAAACCGCTACGTCGGCAGGCTATTTTTCCTTTTTATTTTTCTTCAGTTCTTTCCAATAATTATCTTCGATTTCAATTTTCTTTTTCTGAGATCTTTCTCTTAATTTTTTTAACCAGTCAGCCATTTTATTTTCTATTTTTAAGCTTAAAATTCTGATTTTTGAAAGAATTTTTTGAAGAAAGGTTTCAAAAAAATCTAACTTGAAATATTTTGAATTTTTAATTTTTTCTTTTATTTCTTTAAATTTTGCATTTGAACCAAATTTACCTGATGTCTTTGGCAATTCAGCCAAAACTGGAATTTTCCGAAAGACCAAAATTATCATTCCCAAAAAACTAAAGATCAAAATTATTTGTGATATTTGTTCAAAGTTCATATCTCACAAATCTCTTTAATATAATATTCTCTCCTAATTTTGTAATATATTCATCGATTAAATCTCGAATCTTCCTTGTTTCATCTTTAATCCAAGACTGTTCAAAAATTGGAGTATCAGTTGACCCAATTGCTGCGATTTGTAAACATAACTCATGGGCTAATTTTTGGAAATCTGAAGAACGAGCAACGAAATCTGATTCACAATGAAGCTCAACCATTGCCCCAATTTTCTTTCCCGGATGAATATAACTTTCAATTATTCCCTCTTTCACCTCTCTTTCTTTTTTCTTTTCAGTAAAACCTCTCCCCCATTTTTTCAAAACTTCTTTCGCTTTCTCTAAATTACCTTTAGTTTCTTCTAAAGCTTTTTTACATTCCATAATTGAAACACCTGTTTCTTTTCTAAGTTGTTTAATTTGATTGGTTGTTATCATGTTGCTCTTTTTGACGGTCGCTGAGGCTCCACCTCATCTCCCACCTCACCCTGCTTCGCAGGGCTCGGTTTTTGACTTAGTATTACTTCTTTTACCTTTTCCAAAATATATTTTATTGACGAAATAGCATCATCATTTGCCGGAATTGGATAATCAACTAAAGTTGGGTCACAATTTGTATCAGAAATCCCAATAATTTTTACCCCCTTTCTCTTCGCCTCTTTTACCGCCAAGCTATCTTTTTTCATATCTAAAACAAAAAGGATATCTGGCAATCTTTCTAAATTTTTTATCCCCCAAAATTTTATTTCTAAATCTTTTAATTCCTGATCAATTTTAGCCCTTTCTTTTTTTGTATATTTTTCCAATCCTCCTTCAGCTTTTTTCTTCTCTAATTCATTAAAATATTCTATTCTTTTTTTAATCGTCTCGAAATTCGTAAAAGTCCCCCCAAGCCATCTTTCAATAACATAAGGCAAACCGCATTCCTTAGCTACATCTTTTACTGACTCTTTATGTTGAATTTTCGTCCCCACTAAAAGTAAAATTTTATTTTCTGCAATTAATTCTTGAATAAATTTCAAAGCCTCCTCAAATCTTTCCTTTGTCTTTTCTAAATCAATAATATGAACAGTATTTCTTATCCCAGAAATATAGGGCATCATTTGGGGATGAACCCTCGAAGTCCGATGACCAAAATGCAAACCGGCCCGAGCCATTTCCTCGGTATTTAGCCCAAAATCAACTTCTTTTACTTCTTTTTTCTCTTTCTCCATAAAAATCAATTATTAATAATAGCATATTAAAAATACAAATCAAGGACTTGCCCCGTAGGAGAATTTCGAATGGAAAATTTCGAAGCCCGGAACCGAGCTTTAATTTGATTCTGGACAGCCCGAACAGAACTTCGTTCTTGTTCGGAGAAATTTCCAAGTTGCCCTTCGGGTATTTCGAAATTCCTCTACAGGGCTTGATTTCTTGATAAAGAATTGCTAAAATAAAAGTAAAAGAAGCTAAAGCTTCTTTTACCTGAACGTTAGTGAGGGCGAGAAAAGAAGTTTACTTCTTTGAACCCACCTTCGTTTAGCGAGCTTTCGTATGGCGAAAGCGAAGATGGAGAAGAGGCTTGCCTCTTCGACTTAATAAATAAAAACTCGGTAGGCGATGAAGCTAAAGCTTCAGCTGCCCGAATGCTAATGAGGGCGAGAGAAGAAGATTGCTTCTTCGAACCCAGCTTCGATTTTAATAAATTAAAATCTTGCTTTATGAAAGCAAATATTCACCCAAAATATTATCCCCATGCTCAGGTAAAATGCGCCTGTGGAAATACTTTTACCGTTGGTTCAACTAAAGAGTTCATTGAAGTTGAAATTTGCTCAAAATGTCATCCATTTTATACTGGAAAAGAAAAAATTCTTGATAATGTGGGAAGGGTTGAGAAATTTAGGAAGAGATTGGCAAAAAAGGAAGAGCTTAGGAAAATTAAAAAGGGGAAAGGGAAAGGTTAAAACGACAACTAAAAATTTAAAAGTTTTTAGTTTTACATTGTTGTTTTTCATTTGCCGAAGCTTTAGCTGAGGCGAGAGAAGAGAATTTTATTCTCTTTGAACTTAGTTTTTACTTTTTAATTTTAGCTTGACCATTATAACAACCAATGGATATGGCAACTATCGAGGAGATTAAAAAAGAGTATGAAAATCTATTAACCCAACTCAGCGATCCTGAGTTGATTTCAAACTGGGAAAAAGTCGATGAGCCTTGCTCGTCGAGCCGAAGGCGAGACGGAAGAAGAAACTTGTTTCTGCGACCATCTCCACGCTTCGCTAACGCTCGCGTATTTGAAGAACTGATGAAAAGGAAAGGTTTCCTGGAAAAAATTATTGAAAAAGAGGGAGAATTAAAAGAAATAAAAAATAAAATTGAGGAAAATAATGCAATAATTTCAGCGAAAGAAGATCCGGAATTGATCACTCTTGCCGAGGCAGAAATATTTCAGCTTTCAGAAAAAGAAAAAATTTTAGAAAAAGATTTAGAGAGTTTAATGAAAATCGAGGGCAAAGGGAAAGAAAAAATGGGCAATCCCCATTCTGTGATTATTGAAATTAGAGCGGGAGCTGGCGGAGAAGAAGCAGCTTTATTTGTCGCTGATTTGTTTAAAATGTATTCTAAATACGGGCAATCTCAAGGTTGGAAACAAAAAGTTTTGGATTCTAATCAAACTGAACTTGGAGGTTTCAAGGAAATTATTTTTGAGATGTCAAATAGCGATGTTTTTTTTAAAATGAAATATGAGGGGGGGGTTCATCGGGTTCAGAGAATTCCCGAAACCGAAAAAGGAGGAAAAATTCACACCTCTACAGCCTCAGTAGCTGTTTTGCCAAAACCAAAAAAAACCGATATTAAAATAAGCCCTGCTGACTTGAAAATTGATTTTTATGGTGCTTCGGGCCCGGGGGGCCAAAATGTTCAAAAAAGACATACCGCAGTTAGAATCACCCATTTACCAACCGGAATCGTCGTTACTTCTCAAACAGAAAGGAATCAATTGCAAAATAAAGAGAATGCAATGAGCATTCTAGAAGCCAGACTTTTAGAAAAGAAAGATAAAGAAGATTCAGAAAAATTTGGACAAAAAAGACGTTCTCAAATAGGACAAGCAAAAAGAGCAGAAAAAATCAGAACTTATAATTTTCCTCAAGGCAGGGCGACTGACCATCGGATTAAAAAAAGTTGGCACAATTTAGAAGAAATTATGGCGGGAAAATTAAAGCCAATAATAGAAGCTTTGAGTAAATATTCTAACGTTTAAAAGCTAAACTTTCAAGTTGTTTAATATCTTCAGTATAACGGCTGGCTATTCGCATAACTGAATCTCCATAAAATCCATATTTTTTATTAGTGGTACCAGAAAAATAAATCATTGCTGCCCGCCATTCACCATCATAAGTTTGATTTGCTGCTCCATAATCTGCTAAATATAAACCAGCGGCTAAAAAAGAATCTCTAACATTCCAAGGATCGGCTGGTTTCCCGGTGACGGCCTTTACTCCATCTCGATATCTTACCCAGGTAGAAGGAATAAATTGAGCCGGCCCCATTGCTCCTCCATACCCATAACTCATCGGACAAGAAACTTTTGTCTGATAAGGATCGCGACCTAATTCTTGACAGATTGTCAAAAAATGAGGAACATCGCGCGTCGGATGCATAATCCGACGTCTTTTATTTTCATTAGGGTCTTGCGGTAAATAACATTGTCCAACGTTTTTACCAATATTTGATTCTTGAGTTAAAACAGCAAGTAAAAAAGCCGGTCTCACCCCAGTAATACTTTCTACATATTTTGCAATTTCATATGCCTCACCAAAAGTTGGGGCTTTAGCTACTCCAATTAATTCAAAAATCCGAGCTCGGATTTCTTTTGCTCTCTTTTGAGCTTCTTTAAGGTATTTTTGATATAAAGACTCTTTTCCTTTAGTTGTTTCTAAAAGCCCTTCCTGATCTTCTTTTGTTTCTTGGCTTTCTTTCTTTTGAAGAGTCCGTAAAATCACTAATTTTTCCATTCCATCTTTTTCAGTATCCAGAGATTCTTTTTGACCTTCTAAATTAGCTTTTAAATTTTTAATTTCTTGCAAAATCTGTTGATTTTTAGTATTTAAAGATTCAAGAGCTACTAAATTATCGAAAAAATCGGAAAGCTCATTTTCTGCCAGAAATATCTCAATATAACTTTTTTGATCCTCTTTATAAATTGTTCTTAAAATATCAGTTATTTGTTTTTTATAATCTTCGATTCTCAAGGAAGTATTTTCAATCGATGCCTCAGTATCTTTAATTTGTAAACCAAGGTCTTTAATCATTAAGTTTGATTGTCGAATCTCCAAATCTAATTTCTTAATCTTATTTTTTAAAATCGAAATTTGACGAGCAAGGCTTTCTTTTTCCTGCTGAGTTGTAGTAATATTTTTTTCATATTGGGCAATTTTTTCTTCCAATTCTTTTAGCTCATTTTCTAAAATCTGCTTTTCTTCCTGAGAAGTTAATTGAGCAAAAACAAAAACATTCGGTAAAATAAATATTGAAATCAGAGTTAGTAACAAGATTAATTTTAAAACCCAGGGACTCATATCTTAAAATTTTTAATTGGTCATTTCTCTTCTGCTTCTTCTTTCTTCTCCTCCACTCTCTCTACCTCTTCAACTTTTTCTTCTATTGGTTTTTCTAATTCTTCCTCAATCTTCTCTGGAGGTGAAATGGAAGCTATAATATCTTGAGGGTTTTTTAAAATTTTTACTCCATTAGGAACTTCCAAATCTTTAACTAAAACATTATCCTCAAAAGTATTAAGTTTTTCTATGCTTACTTTAATTTCTTTCGGTAAATTCTGCGGCTTAGCTTTTATTTTTAACTCCGAAATATTTTTAACTAAAGTTCCTCCTAACTCTTTTACTGCTTTTGACTCGCCTTCAAAAATTATTGGAGCTACAACCTCGACCTCTTCTTCAAGTTTTGGTTGATAAAAATCAACATGGATTAGTTTTTCAGTTAATGGATTTTTTTCAATTGCATGAATTAAGACTAAAAATTTTTCGCCTTTGGAAACCTCCAAGGAAATCAGAGAGCTTTCTCCAGTTTCCTTATAAATTTTCTCAAATTCTTTTAAATCAATTTCTAAGGGCAAGGGTTTTATTTTTGGTCCATATAAAACAGCAGGTAAAACACCTTTCTTACGGAGAGTTTTTACTTTTTTACCTAATTCTTTTCTAATTTTGGCAGAAATAGAAAGCATAAAAATAAATATTGAAAATTGAAGGGCGAAGAGATAAATCTCTTCTTCCCCTTCGCTTGCCTGATGGCAAACTCAGTAATTGGAGTCGAAGAAGATTCCTTCTTCTCCACTTTCGCTTTCGCTGTGCGAAAGCTCGGTAATTGAAGATTATTTTGTGACGTGGATACACTGCACGGGACAACTATCAACTGCTTCCTGATTACATTCAACCTTTTTAATGTCTAATTCCTCATTTCCTGTTTTGGGATTAATTTGTGAATTCAAAAGCTTAGCTTTACCGTCCTCAGCTATTTTCCAATATTTTTGGCATAACATTGTGCAAGTACCACAACCAATACATTTTTCTCTTTCATAAATAATTTTCATACCCTACGAATTAAGAATCAATATGAATAGTCAATGAAGCTATCGCTTCATCTCCACCCTTCGCTCGGCTTTGCCTCGCTCGGGTATACGAATCTTCGCAAAATCCGGAAAAATTCGTTATTCGCTAATTATTTTTTTCTAATAACAAACTTTTTTTCCAACTCCTTTAACGTTTCCATCACCCCGGTATATTCCAACTCTGACATCGGCAGCATCGCTTGTCCAAAAAATCCCTGTCTTCTTATTTCTTCTGCTTTTTGACTTACTTTCTGCCTAACATAATCCCAGTATGGCTGGTCAAAACAATCAGCTGGCTCAGTTAATTTACCATTTTTTACCGAAAATGCCAAACAGCTGACTATTGGTGGTCCGTCAAAGAAAGAAATGGAAGAGTTTTTCTTTACGGGCATTAAGGGACCGGTATGGCTTCCTCGCATAAAACCCGAGACATAATGACCTATATTATAAGGAGATAAAATTTCTCCAGTAGCCGGGAAATTCATCTGGGTTCTGGCTAACATTACTGGATCATCTTTTCCAACATATTTTCCGGCAATATTATGTAATCTAGTGGTCGAGGCTGCTACTGTTTGTTCTCCAGTTGCTCTTGACCAAATTGATTCAACAACAAACCTTCCGGTATCTCTTAATAAAGCGGCAATATCATAACTTTCTTCCGGAGTAACCAATTCAATAATTCTGTCAGCTTTTGTATAATTAACATCCATAATGACAAATTTAAATCCTTTTTTGACTGTCGGAGCCAAAATCAATCCAGCACAATGCATTGGATCAGTAAAGGCTAAATAAAGTGGGAGATTAAATGCTCCGGGTTCAGTTTTATCAGCCGCAAACATTAAAAATGGTTCGGCTGGTCGCTCTTCAATTTCCATTTCTGCTACCTGGGGTCCCATTCCTTTAACATTTCCAGAAAAAGCTTCCACTAATAAATCTTGACCTGCGCCATATAATCCTTGGGCTTTAGCTATTTTTGTCCCAGCTAAAAAAGCATCCCAGCAGAGTTTATGAATTTTTGGATTTAAGACTCCTTTTTTGTGGGTAGTCAAAATGGCAATATCGTCTCCCGTGTGGCCAACATAAGAATCAATAATTAATCCTTTACCTTTATTTTTAATATAATTTTCAACCGATTGGAGAAGTTTTTGGCTAGGCTTAATATGTCCTCCAATACTCCCGATGTCCGCTTTAATGATTGATAAAGTAATTTTTGCCATAGTTTTGTAAACCGCTGAATTAACGCTGAACTATACGCCGAATTTACGCTGATATCGACGTTTAAATCAGCGACTTATCAGCGATTTTTTTAATTGTTTTTCTTTTTTAGCCACAGTTAATGTGGTTTTAATTACTGTATCTGGATTTAGAGATATTGACCCAATTCCCTGTTCTATTAAAAATTCAGTAAAATCTGAGAAGGTTGAAGGTGCATCACCGCAAATTCCTAAAGGTTTTTTCTTTTTCTTACAAATAGAAATTACTCTTTTTACCATTTCTTTTACTGCTTCATTTCTTTCGTCTCCTACTTTAGCAACTAAAGCCGAATCTCTATCTAATCCTAAAATTAATTGAGTTAAGTCGTTGGAGCCAATACTCATCTCGTCGAAAGTTTCTAAAAATTTATCAGCCAAAATAACATTGGAAGGAATTTCACACATCATATAGACTTTTAAACCATCCTTTCCTCGTTCAAGTCCGTGTTCTTTCATTAATTTTAGCACTTTTTCTCCCTCCTCTATTGTTCGGCAAAAAGGAACTTCGGGAATTATATTTTTTAAACCAAATTTTTCTCTAACTCTTTTTATTGCCTGGCATTCTAAAACAAAGGCAGGTTTAAACTTTGGATCATAATATCTCGCTGCTCCTCGCCAACCTAGCATGGGATTGGCTTCCTCTGGTTCAAAAAGATTACCCCCAAGAAGTTGGGCATATTCATTCGATTTAAAATCAGAAAATCTAACAATTACTGGTTTGGGGTAAAAAGCGGCAGCGATTTTTCCTATCCCCTGAGATAGTTTATCAATAAAGTATTCTTTTTTATCTTTATAGCCAATAGTAATCTCATCAATCTTTTTTCTTAATCCCTTACTAAGCTTACTATAATTTATTAAAGCTAAAGGATGAATCTGAATTTGAGAGGCAATAATAAATTCTTCCCTGGCTAAACCAACTCCAGAATTTGGTAAAAATGAATTTGAAAACGCAGCATCGGGATGGCTAGTATTTATCATCATCTTTGTCTTTGTTTTAGGAATTTGTTTTAAATTATATTTTTTAATTTCAAATTTTAATTGTCCTTCAAAAATTCTCCCTTTTCGTCCGCCGGAGCAATCAATAGTAATACTTTGACCAGTTTTTAAAATTTGCATAGCTTGCTTTGCTCCAACTACACACGGTATCCCCAGCTCGCGAGAAACGATTGCTGCATGACATACTCTCGAGCCCTCCTCAGTAACGATTCCTTTAGCAACTTTCATAATACTTGTCCAGTCGGGGTCTGTCATTCTAGTAACTAAAATTTCTCCCGGCTTAAATTCTTTTATCTTTGAAACATCAGGAATAATTTTGACTTTTCCGGAAGTGATTTTTGAACCAATCGCCTCCCCTTCCAACAATAATTTCCCTTTTTGTTTTAAAATATACTGAGTATAACTTGTAATCTCTTTAGGCGCATGGACAGTTTCTGGCCGAGATTGAACTATAAATAACTGTCCAGTTTTGCCATCTTTTGCCCATTCAATATCCTGAGGGATACCATAATGTTCTTCGATTAAACAAGCCCATTTAGCTAACTTTAAAATTTCTTCATCAGTCAAAGTAAATCTTTTTTGATCTCCCTGGGGAACTGGGATTTCTTTAGTGGCTCTGTCCCCTATTCCATAAATAAGTTTTCGCCTCTTTGTGCCCAAAACTCTGGAAATTATTGGCTCAAATCCTTGTTTTAAGGTTGGTTTGAAAGCCAAAAACTCGTCTGGAATAACTTTTCCTTTAACGACCATTTCTCCTAAACCCCAAGCACCATTGGTTAAAACAATATCTTTAAAACCAGTTTCAGTGTCTAAAGTGAACATCACCCCAGCAGAAGCTAAATCACTTCTAATCATTTTTTGAACACCGACTGAAAGAGCGATTTTAAAATGATTGAATCCTTTTTCCTCCCGATAAGAAATTGCCCTGTCTAAAAATAAAGAAGCGATACATTTTTTCACCGCTTCTAATAATTCTTTTTCTCCCCTGATATTCAAATATGTTTCGTGCTGTCCGGCAAAAGAGGCGGAAGGTAAATCTTCAGCCGTAGCTGAGCTTCTAACAGCAACGTCTAAGTTTTTCTGGTTGTATTTTCTACTTAAATTTCTATAAGATTTTATGATTTCTTCCTTTAAATCCTCTGGAAATTCTGAATTCAAAATCAATTTTCTTGCCGCTTTTCCCGTTTCTTGCAAACTTCTTATACTTTTTATATTTAATTTCTTAAAGATTTCTTTTAATTTTGGCAATAAATCGTTTTTCTTTAAAAAATACCAATAAGCATAGGAGGTGGTAGCGAAACCATCGGGAATATTAATTCCTTTCTTAGTTAATTGGGAAATCATCTCTCCCAACGAAGCATTTTTCCCCCCAACCAAACCGACATCTCTTTTTGAGATTTTTTCAAACCATAAGATAAGTTTTTTATTTTTTGAAATCATATTTTATTTTCCTATTTTATCTTCTTTTGGATGTCCAAAGATTATCCCACCAACCGCTAGGTTTCTGTTTTTTGACTTCTTTTGCGATTTGTTTGGCTAAGGCAGTAAACATTCTTTTTTCTTGCTGGCTCTCCTTTTGAATTGTCTTTAACCAATCTTCAGCCTCTTTATTTCCTTGCCAAATATATTCTTTTAATAAAAATAATTCATCTAATACATCGGCGTCTTTAGTTATTTTTGCTTCTAAGGTTTTTCTTTCCTGATATTCTCTGGAAATCTTTAATAATTCCTCCGAGTGTAAAAGATTTTTTAATTGTCCTTCTCTAATTTCTTCTTCGTAAATTTTTAAATATCTTCGATGCACCCAATTTTGATCTCCAGAACGAGTTTCTTCAATGTCGTGCAATAAACACATTTTAATTACCTTATTTGCATCGGCTTTTAACTCTTTAGCCAAAAAATATCCAATAAAGGCCGTCCTAAAAGAATGAGATGCAATATTGTCAGTTAAATCTTGAGAAAGTAGTATTTGTTGGTGTGCTCGAATAACTTTCCTTAAATTCCCGATTTCAAAGAAGAATGAGGTTAATTTTTTAATTTCCTGTGCTTTCATTGTTTTTAATTACCTTTTTAATTTTCTCGACACTTTCGGGGTTGGATAAAGTAGAAAGGTCGCCCAATTCTTCTCCTGTAAATAATCTTTTTAAAATTCTTCTCATAATTTTCCCACTTCTTGTTTTTGGTAAATCTTCAACTAAATAAACTTCTTTTGGAAGAGCAATTGGGCCAATTTCTTTTTTAATTTGCTCTATCACTTCTTTTTTTATTTCTTCATCTGGTTTGTTATTGTTGTAAACAACGAAGGCAATTGGCGCCTCTCCCTTGATTTCATCTGGAACGCCTATTACGGCAGATTCGTTTATTTCAGGGTGCGAATTAACCGCCGCTTCCAACTCGCCGGTTGAAACCCTGTGGCCCGCAACCTTTATTACATCATCGACTCTGCCAATAATTCTAATCAATCCGTTTTCATCTTGAAGGGCGCCGTCTGAAGTAAAATAAACATCCTTTCCATATTGACTCCAATAGTTTTCTAAATACTTCTTTGGGTCTTTGTAAATTCCTCGCAATAAACCCGGCGCAAAAGGAGAAAGCATAACTAAATTTCCTTGTTTTCCCGGCGGACAAGATTTACCTTGTTCATCTAAAATATCAAACTTTGTTCCAGGAAATGGTAATCCAGTAAAAGCTGGTTTGAAAGGACCAATTCCTGGTAAGGAAGTAATTAGGATTCCGCCAGTTTCAGTTTGCCACCAAGTATCAACAATCGAGCATCTCTCTCGACCTACTTCTTTAAAATACCATTGCCAGGCTGATTCATCAATTGGCTCTCCTACCGAGCCCAATAATCTTATAGTTTCAAATTTATAATCTTTAAAAGCTTCTGCTCCGGTTTTTTCAAACATTCTGATAGCTGTCGGCGCTGTATAAAAAATAGTTATTTTTTGCTCGTCAATAATTTTTGCCCATCTGTCAGGTCCCGGTGAAATTATTAAGCCCTCAAAAATTACAAAAGTTGCCCCACACAAAAGTGGCCCATAACAACTATAAGTATGACCGGTTATCCAACCTATATCTGCTGTAGACCAAAAGATATCGTCATCGTGCAAATCAAATATCCATTTTGAAGTAGCGTATGCCTGCACCATATAACCGCCGGTCGTATGCAGACAGCCCTTTGGCTTTCCCGTGCTACCCGAAGTATAAAGAATAAATAAAGGATCTTCTGAATCCATTATTTCTGGTTCGCATTCGTCGGGTTCCTCTTTAACCGTTTCATGCCACCATAAATCTCTACCCTCTTGCCAATTTATCTGATTGTCAGCTCTTTTCACGACAATCATTTTCTCAACACTTGTTTCCTTAATTCCTTCGTCGGCATTATTTTTAAGATTAATAATCTGACCGTTTCTGTAATATCCATCGGCAGTAATTAAAATTTTGGCTTCAGAATCAATTAGTCGAGTTTTAAGAGCTGTTGGGCTAAAAGCTGAAAAAACCACCATGTGGACAGCCCCAATTCTTGCGCAAGCCAGCATTGAAATTATAACTTCGGGAATCATCGGCAAATAAATTCCTACCCTATCCCCTTTCTTTAATCCTCCAAGTTTTTTAAGAACATTGGTAAATTTATTAACTTCTTCAAAAAGCTCCTGATAAGTGAAGGTTTTCGGCTGTTCCTCAACTGGCTCTGGCTCCCAAATTAAAGCTATTTTATCTTTTATTTTTTTGAATCCTAAAGGATTTTTCTCAAAAATATTTGAGGTAATATTTATTTTCCCATCAACAAACCATTGAAAATAGGGGGGCTTGTGTAAAAACGGCTTCTTCCATTTCTCAAACCAAAAAAGCTCTTTGGCTAATTTCTCCCAAAATTTAATGGGGTTTTTGGCCGCTTCAATATAAATTTTTTCGTCATTTATCCAAGCCTTCTTTTTAAATTCTTTGCTCGGGAAGTATAGATTTCCTTTCTTAATCATTAGTTTATTATATACTAAAACAAAAAGCTGGCAAAGACCAGCTCTCCGTTTGAGGTTCTACCTTAAACTAAATTTGCTTTTTCTTTTTTCGGGCTAATTCCCACTCTCTAATTCCAATTATAACTAAACCTATAATACAG